>OJEX01000010.1_pt1 | contig 287294 bp, 258 predicted proteins | sample 1593971 | NCBI WGS metagenome assembly OJEX01 (sample SAMN05416775, study PRJEB24817) | seawater metagenome | isolation source: Sea water | place: Canada:Atlantic | collected 2013-11 | reverse complement strand
GAGCGCCGGCCTGTCACGCCGGAGGCCGCGAGTTCAAGTCTCGTCACTCGCGCCATTCCCTCCCAATGGGAATGAAACAAAAAAGCACCACGGTTTTACCGCTGGTGCTTTTTTGTTTTTCAATGCCTGACGACGGTTCTTTGCAGCACTGATTCCCTTCCGCACCAAATCCCCCTGCGCGCGTTCAAGGCGACATCACATATGGTTGATCGTGGCTTTTCATCCCCCGCAATAGCTTCCTTAATCCACGCAATCTGACCTTCTAAAACATACAAAATTCTCCACGCAAGTTTAGCCCATAACACATTGAAACAAAGAAATATTTCCACGAAACCCCGGAACAGGACCTGCAAGGTTCATTTTTTTGCAAAAAAGCCCTTGCCACAGCGCACTACCGCTTATATAAACCGCGCCACACACCATGCGGGTGTAGCTCAGTTGGTTAGAGCGCCGGCCTGTCACGCCGGAGGCCGCGAGTTCAAGTCTCGTCACTCGCGCCACTCTTTTAAAGAGTATGCAAAAGTCGCTTTTCAAAAGCGGCTTTTTTTGTGTCTGAATCCCCTTCCCGGCGGCCCTCATTTTTTTGCATCTGTCCTTTACCGGCCCAAACGCCCGAAATTCACAACCGATACGCGAACACATCTGAATTCACACCGCCATTGCGTGGAATTTAGGCAATCCTGACCGTCTGGTCATTGATTAATCGTATAATTTATGCTCAGCTTCGCGGACAACAGACAACGATCTTGCAGGCCGCCCCACTTTCAGGTGATGTGAATTTTTCAGATACAGTTTCATGCTGGTGTCTGAAACACGCATTGCTCAGGCCTGCTGTCCCACAACAACAAAACGGGAGGCGCATCATGCGCAAATTTATTGCAGGGCTGGTCATGGGGACCGCGCTCATAACGACGCCATTGGCAGCACAGGCAGACACGCCGAAAAACGCGTTGGTCATGGCCTTCGCCATTGATGACATCATCACACTCGATCCGGCACAGATTTTCGAATTTTCCGGTGCCGAATATGCCGGTAACACCTATGACCGTCTGATCGGGTTCGATAATGATGACGTGTCAAAAATCTATGGCGTTCTGGCCGAAAGCTGGGACGTTTCCGAAGACGGTAAAACCTTCACCTTTAAAATGCGTGATGGCGTTGAATTCGCGTCGGGCAATGACCTGACTGCCGAAGATGCCGCCTTCTCGCTGCAACGTGTGATCCTGCTTGATCAGTCCCCGGCCTTTATCCTTGGCCAGTTCGGCCTTACCCCGGACAACGTCAAAGAAAAAATCCGTGCGACGGACGAGTCGACGCTGGTTATGGAACTCGACAAACCTTATGCGCCAAGCTTCGTTCTGTATTGCCTGACCGCAGGTGTCGGTGCAGTGATCGATAAGGAAGAAGTCCTTGCCCACGAAGTCGACGGCGATCTCGGTCACGAGTGGCTGAAAACCAACTATGCCGGCTCCGGCCCGTTCAAACTGAACAAATGGACCGCGGGTCAAAGCCTGAGCCTGACGGCGAACGAAGATTACTGGGATGGCGCACCTGAAATGAAGCGCGTCATCATCCGTAACGTCAAAGAAGCCGCTTCCCAGCAGCTCCTTCTGGAAAAAGGCGATATTGATATTGCCCGTAACCTCGAAGCCGATCAGTTGGCGTCGATCAAGGGTGACGACGACATCAAGTTGATGTCAAAGGGTAAAGGTGCACTTTGGTATCTTGGCCTGTCACAGAAAAACGAATATCTGTCCAATCCGAAGGTCCGCGAAGCGCTGAAATACCTTGTCGATTACAAAGGTATTTCCGAAACCATCCTCGCAGGTCGTTCCCAGATCCATCAGGCATTCCTGCCTGAAGGTTTCCTTGGGGCCTATAACGAAAATCCCTATAGCCTGAACATCGAAAAAGCCAAGGAACTGTTGGCCGAAGCAGGCCTTGCCGATGGCTTCAGTGTCACCATGGATACCCGTAACACCACCGCGATCATGGCGATGGCACAGTCGATCCAGGCAACCTGGGCGCAGGCGGGCATCAATCTGGAAATCATTCCGGGCGATGGCAAACAGACCCTGACCAAATACCGCGCACGTCAGCACGATATCTATATCGGTCGCTGGGGCCCGGATTATCAGGATCCGCACACCAATGCATCGACCTTTGCATGGAACCCGGACAACTCCGACGATGCCGTTGCCAAACCGCTGGCATGGCGTAACGCTTGGGACGCTGGTCCCCTTACGGCTGAAACCGATGCCGCAACCCTTGAACGCGATGATGCGAAACGTGCAGCAATGTATGTCGACCTTCAGAAAAAAGTTCTCGAAAGCGGTCCGTTCGTTGTGATGTTCCAGGAAACTGAAATTGCGTCCATGCGCAAGAATGTGAACAACTTCGTCCTCGGTCCGTCGTTCGATAACAACTATTATCGTTTTGTCACCAAAGACTAAGGAGACAACGGTCGTAATGTCCGCTGTTACACGCAAAAACCGGGACGGGCGCACACGCGCCCGTCTCTTTTCCGGCAAGGTAGGAAGTGTTCTGCGCCTTGTCTTTTCGCTGGCCATCACATTCTTTGGTCTGCTTTTGGTCACGTTTCTGATTGGCCGCGTTTTACCAATTGATCCGGTTCTGGCCGCCGTTGGCGACCGCGCCCCGCAAGCCGTCTATGACCGCGTGCGCGAAGAAATGGGCCTTAACCTGCCCCTTTGGCAGCAATTCTTTATTTATATTTCCAATATCCTTCAAGGCGATTTCGGCACGTCTGTTTTGACATCGAACCCGGTCCTTGACGACATCAAACGCGTTTTCCCCGCCACCCTTGAGCTGGCCACACTGGCAACCATCATTGGTGTAATTTTGGGAATACCGGCAGGTGTTTTTGCAGCCATCAACAAAGGAAAATGGCCGGATCATGTCGTCCGAGTAGTCGGTTTGGCAGGACATTCAATCCCTATTTTTTGGCTTGGCTTAATGGGGCTTCTGGTCTTTTACATGAAGCTTGACTGGGTCGCAGGCCCCGGTCGCCTTGATGCATTTTATGTCGATTTCATCGAACCCACTACCGGTTTGATGCTGGTCGACACCCTGATCGAAGGCGACATGGATTTGTTCTGGAATGCGGTGTCACACATCATTCTACCCGCATCCATCCTTGCCTATTTCTCGCTGGCTTATATTGCCCGCATGACCCGATCTTTCATGCTGGAACAGCTCAGCCAGGAATACATCCTGACCGCACGGGTCAAGGGTATTTCGGAACACCGCATCATCTGGCGCCATGCGCTGGGCAACGTCATGGTGCCATTGGTCACAGTGATCGCGCTGTCATATGCCAACCTGCTCGAAGGATCGGTTTTGACCGAAATCATCTTTGCTTGGCCCGGTCTTGGCCTGTACATCACCAATTCACTGCTGAATGCCGATATGAATGCGGTTCTGGGTGGAACTGTTGTCGTGGGGGCCGTTTTTATCAGCGTGAACATGTTGTCTGACGTGCTCTATCGCCTTCTCGATCCACGAGCGCGGAGATAACCCATGAATGAACAAACTTCCACCGTAAAACTGACGCTGAAACAATGGCTTACTGTGGATGCCCCGCAGTCACGTTTTCAGGCCAAATGTGGTCGTGTATGGCTCGGCTGGCTTAAGTTCTCTGAGAACAAGCTGGCTATGATTGGTCTGTCAATCGTCATCGGTCTAATCCTTGTCACCATATTTGCCCCTGTTTTAGCTCCTTACGATCCACTTGCAGCAGATTTGACCCAGCGCATTCTGCCGCCGGGTGCAGAGCACTGGTTTGGCACTGATCAGCTTGGCCGAGACATACTCTCACGCGTAATTTACGGCGCGCAATATACCTTGCTCATCGTAGGTCTGGTCGCCATCACTGCCGCCCCGCTTGGCCTTTTGGTCGGCACCGCTGCGGGTTTCTTTGGTGGGTGGATTGATGCGGTCTTGATGCGCATCACCGACGTTTTTCTAGCATTCCCGAAACTGATTTTGGCACTGGCCTTTGTTTCCGCACTCGGACCGGGGATTGAAAACGCCATTCTTGCCATCGCGGTTACCGCATGGCCGCCCTATGCCCGTATTGCGCGGGCAGAAACCATCACTGTCCGCAAAGAAGACTATATCGAAGCGGCCCGTCTTCAGGGCACCTCGAACTTTGCCCTGATCATTGGTCACATCACACCGATGTGCATGAGCTCGCTCGTCGTGCGTGTCACCCTTGATATGGCTGGCATGATCCTGATTGCGGCTGGTCTTGGCTTCCTCGGTCTTGGCGCACAACCACCCATGCCCGAATGGGGGGCGATGGTGTCTGATGGGCGTCAGTTCCTGCTTGAACAGTGGTGGGTTGCCACCTTACCCGGTGTCGCGATTCTGATTGTCAGTCTGGGCTTCAACCTTCTGGGTGATGGCCTGCGCGATGTTCTTGATCCACGCGGAGGGGATTGATCATGAGTTCCGAACCCCTTCTGACCGTCAAAAACCTTGAAGTCACGTTCAACACGCCAAAGGGCAAAGTCCACGCCGTACGTGGTGTGTCGTTTGACCTTGGCCGTGAACGTCTTGGCATTGTTGGCGAATCCGGGTCGGGAAAATCCCAGACCGGGCGCGCCATCCTTGGGCTGACGGCGGCAAACGGCGCCATAACGGCTGAAAAAATGCAGTTTCGCGATGTCGATCTCGCCAACCTGACGCCAAAGCAATGGCGCAAGGTGCGTGGTGCGCGCATTTCCATGATCATGCAGGACCCGAAATATTCGCTTAATCCTGTCATGACCATCGGCGATCAGATTATCGAGGCCTACCGCGAACACCATAAGGTCAACGCCAAGGAAGCCCGCCTTCGCGCCCTTGAAATGCTCGAAGCCGTCAAAATCCGGGATCCGGAACGCGTGTTTAACGCCTATCCGCACGAAACATCGGGCGGCATGGGACAACGCGTGATGATTGCCATGATGCTGATCCCCGATCCCGAACTGATCATTGCCGATGAACCGACATCGGCCCTTGACGTCACAGTACAGCTTCAGGTCATGGCAATTTTGGATGATCTGGTGCGCGACCGTGGCATGGCACTGATTTTCATCAGCCACGACTTGCAACTGATCTCAAGCTTCTGCGACCGGGTTCTGGTGATGTATCAGGGCCATGTTGTCGAAGAATTACGGGCATCCGAACTGCACAACGCCAAACACCCCTATACCAAGGGCCTTTTGAACTGCTTGCCGAAAATGGATGGGGATCATTCCGATCTGCCAACCCTTGAACGCGAAGCAAGCTGGGCAGAAGGATAAAAAAATGATTGAAATCAGCAAACTCAACGCCTGGTTCGATGATAATCACGTGCTCAAAGACGTCGATATCAGCGTGCCTGCAAACGGATCGTTTGGTCTGGTGGGCGAATCCGGGTCGGGCAAATCGACAGTCCTTCGTACCGTCACCGGCCTTGTCGATGACTGGGAAGGCACCATTACAGTCAAGGGTAAGAAACTTGGCCCCAAACGCGACAAGGATTTCTATCGCCTTGCGCAAATGGTGTTTCAGGACCCATTCGGATCACTGCATCCGCGTCATACCATTGACCGCATTCTGACCGAACCGGTCAATATTCACGGTCTGGGTAATTCCGACGCCCGCGTGGTTGAGGCTCTTACGCAGGTCGGGCTCGATAACGCGTTTCGGTTCCGCTACCCCCATCAGCTTTCCGGCGGGCAGCGTCAGCGTGTGGCGATTGCCCGTGCGCTTATTCTCGAACCAAAAATTCTGCTGCTTGATGAACCGACATCGGCACTCGATGTGTCTATTCAGGCAGAAGTGCTCAACCTTCTGGGCCGGTTGCGCCGTGATCTTGGCCTGACCTATATCATGGTCAGCCACGATCTCGCCGTGGTGGCACATATGTGTGACGATATCGCCATCATGAACCATGGCCGCATTGTTGAACGGGCCACCGCCGAACAACTTGCCGAAGGCACGCTCGAACACCCCTATTCGCAGCAGCTTTATAAGGCCGCTGGCGGATACGACCGTGCGGTTGTTGATACCTTTGTGGATTGGGATTGAACGGAGATACCATGACAAACGCCACCGCCAACAGCTTTGCAACGCCCTTCGCCCCTGCCGACAGTAACCTCACCAATTACCAGCGCAAGCATATCCCGGCCTTCACTTGGGATGCGCATGCCTGCCTGCCGCTTGACGAAAAGACACCGATCGACCTGCTTGATACCTATGTCGCAGGCAAGATTGATTATGTCTGCGTCAATGTTGGCATGGATATGAACTCTGTTGCCCATATCCTGCGCGTGATTGCCGCCTTCCGTGCGAAGATCGCGGCATACCCCGACAAATACATGCAGATTGATAAATTTGAAGATCTGGCGATTGCCAAATCCAAAGGCCTTCTGGGTGTCGGGTTCGACCTTGAAGGGTCCGTCATGCTGCAAGACATGCCCGACATGGTGCCGCTCTTTGCCAAGCTCGGCGTCAAGCAAATCCACTTTGCCTATAACCGTAACAACTCGGTCGCCGGCGGCTGCCATGATACCGACATCCTCCTAACCGATCTGGGTGTTGAAATGGTCAAGGCCGTCAATGCTAGCGGCATGATCATGGATTGCTCGCATACCGGGCGGCAAAGCTCGCTTGATATCATGCGGGTCTCATCCAAACCGGTCGTCTTCAGCCACGCCAACCCCAAGGCATTGGGTGGGCATGAACGCTGCATTGATGATGAACAAATCAAAGCCTGTGCTGACACCGGTGGCGTGATTGGTATTTGTGGCTTCCAGCGCTTCATCAAATCGCCAAACGCACCGGAAGTCCCCGACATGATCCGCCATATCAAATATGCGGTTGATCTGGTCGGCGTGGATCACGTCGGCATTGGGCTTGATACCATGCCGTCAGTTGCCGGCACCAATGACTTCCCCGACGGGGTGGATAAAGACCACTACTGGCCCGCTGCCAGCGGCTATGGCCCGGCGGCCGGCGGGGCGGCGGTGTTCGATCCGCGCAAACTGCCGGCCCTTGCTGATGCCCTGATCGCAACCGGCTATTCGACCGATGACGTCGATAAAATCATGGGTGAAAACTTCATCCGCGTGGCCAAGGCCAGCTGGTAAACCGCTTTTACCAAACAGTGGCCGCACACACTTAAACCGATGTGGCCCCTTACGGTGTTGTCGTAACCTCGCCCATTTGTTTGGGAAGGTTCATCCTAGACTACTGGCCACCAAAACTATGATCGCACGGTTATCGATGATATATCCTCAATAATTTTAACAACTAAAAAAGATTATTTTAATAATTCACCTAAACATTGAAAAATGTCCATTAGTGTTTTTATCAGTAAAATAATTGCCCTCCACAGAATTACCATCCGTATACTTTAAGAATGCAGTTCCGTAATAAGGTCTTTGAATATTTCCCTCCTTATTGCATGGCCGAACGAGATATATGTAATTAAAGGTTATCCTTCCTGTCTCTGAATCTCTCTTTGGATGCACCGCAATAGTTTCTGAATCTGATTTTTCTGAGAAAACCTCGATCCCAAAATTTAGAAAAGACTGGTTCACCTTGGCTGTGGCAGACACAACCCCGTTTGCAGTTCCATCATTCCATGATATTTGAACTTTCCAATCACCATGAATATTTGGAAAAACAAGCTTATTTAGAACGGGAAACACGAACCAAATAGCCCTCCAAAACGTCGAAAATAAAAACCACAATACTGCACTTGTCACACCGATAAGTGACACGGAAGCATTGACGACATCCAAGAGAGTATATTCACTGTCATCATAAAGGTGCAGAGAAGTTCCTAGAACTATCAGAGAATAAATAACCGCTACAAAAACAATTATTTTCGTTGTCGGGACCACATTTAACAATTCACTCTCCTACAAAAAACTTCCCGACCTCCAACAAAAATCCGTATTCCTGCTTGTCTTGTACTTATTCCGGTCATAATAATTCCCTGAATTACAGAGCCATACAGAGCTGCCATATACCTACCTCCAGAAACTTTGTGCCTATCAACGCCCAAAGAAGAATCAATGGGAGGAGAAAAATACTGAGAAACCCTCGTCACTAGACCTGCTGGAGAGACAACGTGGAAACCATCATGATATGTTCCATCAGTGACTGAAATTTCGGCTAAAGTCTGTAAAGCGCTCTTACCTGTCAAATCAGGAACTGTGTCCCTCAAGCTTACAATTGGTAAGCGTTCAGGGGTATCCGAAACCAAGATCCCAATACCAGAGAACTTTTCACCACATTCAACACGGATATTTGCTAGAAATTCGGCAAATTCTTCAATAGTCGTTAAACGACACTTTTCTGTATATACCATCAAATTGCCACTTCATCCTTGCGTACCGGGCGCGGGCGGCCTTCGGCATCGATGGCGACAAAGGTAAAGGTGGCTTCTGTTACCTTGATGCGCGGTGGTTGATTGCGGCGCAGCACCCAAGATTCGAGATGCAGCACAACCGATGTTGTTCCGATCCGTTCGATATCGCCATAGACACAGACAACATCGCCAACATACACCGGACGCAGGAAAGTCATGGCATCCACGGCCACCGTGGCAATACGCCCTTCGGCAATCTGACTGGCCAGAACACCGCCGGCGATATCCATCTGCGACATCAGCCAGCCGCCGAAAATATCCCCGCTGGGGTTGGTGTCGGCGGGCATCGCAAGCGTTCGGGTACACAGATCACCGCGCGGCATCGTGTGTTCAGGCATTTGTGTGTTTTCGCTTTCTGTCGCCATCAGGCTAACTCCTGTTAGGGGTACGTTGCTCTTGCGTACCAATTTTTTTATTGGACCTCCCGGTCACGGTTTTCTGCGCCATGCCGCCTAAATTTTGGTCCCCACTCAAGACCACCGCTTGCATTGGACTTAAAAACACATTTTTATGGGTTCGATCTACCGACATATGGTACTCGTTTAGCGCCGAGGTATCCAACCTTAGAGTCCAACCAAAAGCACCACCATGGAATTTTTGTTTGGGCTCGTGAATATCGATCAACAGATATGCGTTGCTGAGCCTTGTTTTAACACAAAGAAGAAGTGCGTTCCGGGGACATGACCGACCTATTTGAAGACTCAAACCAGTCAACAGACAATGCCTATTCCGCCAAAGACATCGAAGTTCTCGAAGGGCTAGAACCCGTTCGACGCCGCCCCGGTATGTATATCGGGGGCACAGATGATGCAGCCTTGCACCATCTGGTGGCCGAGATTCTTGACAACTCCATGGATGAGGCCGTCGCAGGACACGCCGACTGGATCGAACTGGAACTCAGAACGGACAACACCGTTCTTGTCCGCGATAACGGGCGTGGTATTCCAACCGACCCACATCCGAAATTCCCTGACAAATCTGCCCTTGAAGTCATCCTGACCACCCTGCACTCGGGCGGTAAGTTCTCGGGCAAGGCCTATGAAACATCGGGCGGTTTGCACGGTGTCGGCATGTCTGTTGTGAACGCCCTGACCGATAAGTTCCGGGTTGAAGTCGCGCGCGACCGCAAACTGGTGTTTCAGGAATATTCCAAAGGCACCCCGCTGGGTCCGTTGCAAGACGGCGGTGCGGTCAGCAACCGGCGCGGCACCACGGTCATTTTCCGCCCCGATCCGGAAATTTTTGGATCGCGCTTGAAACTCAAAGCCGCGACAATTTTCCGCATGGCCCGCTCTAAGGCCTATCTCTACAAGGGTGTTGAAATCCGATGGTCGGTTGATCCGTCATTGCTGACCAGTGACGACCCGACCCCGCAGCAAGAAGTCCTGAAATTCCCCAACGGCATTCTCGATTATCTTGAGATGACGCTCAAGGGGCGCGACCTTGTCACCGAACGTCCATTTGCGGGCGAGGCAAAGTTTTCTGACAGTGCCGGGCGTGTGGAATGGGCCATTGGTTGGCCGGAAACTGGAGAAGGCTATTTCCATTCCTATTGTAACACCGTGCCGACCCCGCTGGGGGGCACGCACGAAGCTGGTTTCCGCTATGCCCTGACCAAGGCAATCAAATCCTATGGTGAAATGGTCGGTCAGAAGAAGGCCGCCGCCATTACCGCCGAGGATGTTTTTGGTGGTGGCTGTGTGATGCTGTCGGTGTTCCTGCCTGATCCGCAATTCCAGGGCCAGACCAAGGAAAAACTCGGTACTCAGGGGGCAACCAAACTGGTTGAAACCGCAGTACGTGACCATTTCGACCATTGGCTGACCGGGGATACCGAAAACGCCAAACGTCTGCTTGAAAACATCATCCTGCGCGCCGAAGAACGTCAGCGCCGCAAGGAAAAAAAGGAAACCAAACGTCAGTCGGCAACCCGCCGTCTGCGTCTTCCGGGCAAACTTTCTGACTGTTCGCGTTCTATCGCGGCGGGCACTGAAATCTTCCTGGTCGAGGGTGACTCTGCAGGTGGCTCCGCCAAGCAGGGCCGTGACCGCGAAACGCAGGCTGTCTTGCCGCTGCGTGGTAAGATCCTCAACGTGGCCTCGGCGACCTATGAAAAGATGATGGCCAATCAGGAAATCAAGGACATGATCGAAGCCTTTGGCTGCGGTTCAGGGAAGGATTTCCGCTTGGCGGACCTGCGTTATGAACGCGTGATCATCATGACCGATGCTGACGTCGATGGCGCACATATCGCATCCCTTCTGATGACCTTCTTCTATCAGGAAATGCCGGGCCTTATCGAAAACGGCAACCTGTATCTTGCCATGCCACCGCTCTATCGCCTGACACAGGGGGGTAAATCGATCTATGCGATGGATGATGCCGAAAAGGAAGTCATCCTGCACGGCGAGTTCAAAAACCCCGCCAAGGTCGAAATTTCGCGATTTAAGGGTCTGGGTGAAATGCCTCCGCAGCAGCTTCGTGAAACCACGATGGCGCCTAAAAAACGCACCCTTCTGCGTGTGACCCTGCCCGATGCTGCCCTTCCCGATGAACAGGGTCAGACCAAGGACCTTGTCAATCGTCTGATGGGCAAAAAACCGGAACTGCGTTTCCAGTTCATTCAGGAACACGCCCGTTTCGTCGAAGACATCGACGTCTGATCAGAAATTTATGTTCATGAAAAACCCGGCCATGTGTGCCGGGTTTTTTGTCCGCTTTCCCCGTTTGCAAACCAACAGGATCGCATAATGTCGCACGATTATGCCGCCATCCTCGAACAGATTGCCAACCATGTTGCCAAAGAAGACTTTGGTGACGCGCGCAAGGCCGATTACATTCCCGCCCTGTCGAACGTTCCTGACGATCACTTTGCCATGGTGATTTGTGGCACCGACGGGCAGGAATTTACCATCGGGCAGGCAGACCAGTCGTTTTCAATCCAGAGCATTTCAAAAATGTTCGCACTTGTGCTGGCACAGCGCGCCCATGGCGACCAACTCTGGCAGGCGGTGCGCCGCGAACCATCCGGGTCGGCGTTCAATTCCCTGATCCTGCTTGAACAGGAAAATGGCATTCCGCGTAATCCGTTCATCAATGCCGGGGCCATTCGGGTCGCCGACCTGATCACATCGCGTTATGCCAATCCGGATCGCTCGGTTGCGGAATTTCTCGGACAACTCTGTGGCAATCCCGATATCCGGGTCGATAACACTGTGTATCTATCGGAAGATCAGCACGGTGATCGTAACCGCGCGATTGCCTATCTGATGAAAAGTTTTGGCAAACTCGACAACCCGGTCGAAGACGTGGTGCGTGCTTATTTCAAACAATGCTCGGTCGCAATGACCGCGCGCGAAATGGCGCGGGCGTCTTTCTTCCTTGCCAACAAGGGTGTGGGCATTGATGGTCAAACGGTCATTGCCCCCGAAGAAACCAGACGTATTAATGCCCTGATGCTGACATGTGGTATGTATGATGGGGTTGGCGATTTCGCCTTTACGGTCGGCATCCCCGCCAAAAGCGGGGTTGGCGGGGGGATCATCGGAATTGTACCGGGCGAATTTTCCGTCTGTGTCTGGTCGCCGCGCCTTGATGGACGGGGCAATTCAGCAGCAGGCATACGCGCGCTTGAAATGCTGATCCGCGCCATTGGCCGGTCGGTTTTCTGATCACACCCTAACCGGTGCTTTTAAGGCCCCATTTTCCATTGGTGCGACACGTCAATTTTGCAACAAATTGCCCACAATTGCCGTGTAAGATACGTAAAACTGCCAAGAAGGAGGTCCCAAGTGACCACACGAAAACTGCGCAAATTATCCTCTATCGCGGCTTTGGGTGCGTTATCGGTACTGACCGGGTGCGGGGCGGCTTTGGTTGAGGCCCCTTATTACAACGTCAGCGAAGTCCAAAGCTTCAAGGTCGCAGGTGCCCCAAACCAGATCATGATGCTTGATATTGTTGACGCCAATGACACCCTGGACAATCAGACATGGGCCGATGCCCTATCCAATCACGGCTACCCGCCGCGCCTGAATTTCGTCACCGATGCGGCGGACATTTCCGATACACAAACGATCAAGCCCGAAAACCGTCTTGTGGTCGTGGTAAACCCGACCCAGACCACCATGCATGGCACGCTCTGCACAGACCCGCAATCAGCCAAAAGCGATGGTACCTCTGATCGGGTAACTGTCCGGTTCGGATTTTGTGCCGGTGACGATATCATCTCGGAAACACGGGCGCGCTTGGTCCGCGATAAATTTGAACAACAAGTGATCAATAGCGCGGACACAATTAGTTTTCAGCTGTTCCCGCGCCATATCCGCGATGAAGATGATGACAATTGCTCCCGCCGGGTTCCGGGCTGCTAATAACAGCCCCTAATCATACCAACAACAGCAGTTAACGCGCCAAAAGCGCGATCAAGTCATGGGCAAACACCACGGGCGCCTCAAGTGGTAGATAATGCCCCGCACATGGCACAAGGGCAAACGATGCCCCGGTGATGGCATTGGCCATGTCGCGATGGCTTTCGGGGCTGATCACACGATCAGCCTCGCCAACCATCACACTGCACGGGATGTTGATATCGGCCAGAACCGCCGTGCTGTCGGGTCGCTCGGCCACGGCCTTGCTTTGGCGTTTAAACACATCCGGGCCGCAGTCATCGGCCATCGCGGTCAAAAGCCTGACCAGATCGGTATCCTTGCGGTTATCGGGATGGATCAAATCATCCAGCATGGCGTCATTCACCCCCTTAAACGGGGTATTTTCCGCTACCAGATGCGCGAGCAATATGCGCCGTCGCCGGATTTTAGGCGGGTCTTCAGTCGCACGGGTATTGACCAGCATAAGATGGCTGACCCGTTCAGGGGCGCGGCGCAGAATGTCAAACGCGACATATCCCCCCATCGACATGCCCACAAGCGCAAAACGATCCGGGGCGCCATCAAGCACGGCCGTTGCCATATCGCCCACGCTGTCTTGATCAAACAGTTCGCAAAATACCGGTTCAATCAAATGCCCGGCATCACCGCACGCATTGGCCAACACATCAATGGTCGGTTGCCACATCCGTTGATCAGCCAGCATGCCCGATAAAAACACAACGGACACGCGATCAGATGATCCGTGCCCGTCTAGTTCTATTGCGGAACGTAAAGTATCGGCGGTCATTTAATCAGCGCGCTCAGTTCCTTGAATTCCGGGGTTCCCGCAACACGCAGCCATTCAAACATCACACTTTCGCGCGTTACGATCTTCGCCCCGGCATCACGCATGCGCTCAATCGCAAAAATCTTGTCATGCATGCTACGTGATGTCACCGCATCGGCGACAAGGTAAACCTCACGCCCGCGCTCAATCAATTCCATCACGGTTTGCAATACGCATACGTGGGTTTCCATCCCCACCACCACGACCTGATCGCGGCCGGTGTTTTCTTCGATCTTGTCGATAAAACCATCCGCAGGCACAGCCGAAAACGCGACCTTGGAAATAACATTGCTGCCATCCGTCCCATCGCCGTTTTGCGCGACAAGCTCAAGGATTTCGGGTGCTGTATGCCCCAACCCCTTGGGGTATTGTTCTGTTACCAGTACGGGAACGCCAAGTCGGTTGGCACATTTAACAAGAAAGCAGCAATTTGCCACCGTTTGTTCCGGCTCCTGACACGCAGGATAGAGTTTCTCCTGCACATCGATTATAAGCAAACTTGCACGCGCGGCATCCATCAGCACGGCATTTCTCCCCTGTTCGTTCTTTGTTGTGTCAGGTTACGCTGCCAAACTGTTGCGAACAAGCCTCTCGACAGTCCCGAAATCGGTTTTCAACACGTTTTTTGCGGCGTTTTTCTTGACTTAATTCAGTCTTCGCTTTACGACCCAAACAGCTTTTATAGCACTTCCTTAACTTCAACGCATATCATTGCGGGAAAACGAACCATATGAATTTCGCCGATCTCGGTCTGAGCGAAGATATCCTCAAAGCCGTCGCAGACGCCGGCTACGACACCCCGACCCCCATTCAGGCACAAGCAATTCCGTCGGTGCTTATGGCACGTGACATTCTGGGCTGTGCACAAACCGGGACGGGTAAGACAGCAGGCTTCACCCTGCCGATGCTTGATATTCTGCATCACGGGCGCGCACGCATGCGGATGCCACGGTCGATCATTCTCGAACCGACCCGCGAACTTGCGACCCAGGTTGCAGCAAACTTCGACACCTATGGCAAATACATGTCGCTGTCGAAGGCCCTGATCATCGGCGGTGAATCCGCATCTGAACAAGGCAAAATCCTGGAAAAAGGCGCAGATGTCATCATCGCGACGCCAGGACGCCTGATCGATACGTTTGAACGCGGCAAACTGCTTCTGTCTGATTGCAAACTTCTCGTGATCGACGAAGCCGACCGTATGCTCGACATGGGCTTCATCCCCGACATCGAGAAAATCGTCAACATGCTGCCAAAACAGCGCCAGACGCTTTTCTTCTCGGCGACCATGCCCAAGGAAATCCGACGCCTTGCGGACAAATTCCTGTCCAATCCAAAGGAAATCACCGTCTCCCCGCCCTCGACCATGGCGACCACGGTGGAACATAAGCTCCTTGTTCTTGACGACATGGACAAGCGCGAAGCCCTGCGCCACCTGATCCGTCAGGAAGACGTCAGAAACGCTTTTGTGTTCTGTAACCGCAAAAAAGACGTTGATATCCTGTTCAAATCGCTGACCAAGCACGGCTTTAACGCCGGACGCATGCACGGTGATCTGGCACAAAGTGAACGGACCGAAACGCTCGCCAAATTCAAAACCGGCGAAATCACGCTTCTGGTCTGTTCCGACGTTGCCGCACGTGGGATTGACGTTGCTGATGTGTCGCACGTCTTTAACTTTGACGTGCCGTTCAACGCCGAAGATTACGTCCACCGGACCGGTCGTACCGGCCGCGCAGGACGTGCGGGCAAGGCATATACCCTTGCCGTGCCCGAAGACGGCAAATTGGTCGCAGCAATCAACAAATCCATCAATCTGGACATCCCACTGACCGAGATTGAAGGTATTGAAACGCTTGAGCTGGACTTTACCGGGAAGAAACGCCGGAACAAGAAAAGCCGCAAACCGGCTGGCCGCGACGATAAACCGCCGCGCGACAACCGACCGGGACGCTCGGCGCGTCCTGATAACCGTTCGGACAATCGCTCTGACAACCGGTCTGATGCGCAATCTGCCCGGAATGCTGGCAAGTCAGACACCAAGTCTGATGCACCAACCCCACAGACACAGCCCGCACAGCCCGCAGCGGCCCCCGCACAGGCCCAGCCTGCTGCACCGGCCAAGGCCAAAGAAGCCGACGCCCGCAAACCTGCACCGCGGGATGCAAGACCGAATAACGACCGTTACGAACGCAATGATCGGAACGACCGTAATAATGATCGCAACGATCGTCAGAACCGTAATAACAATCGTCGTGATCGTGATGATCGCGATGACAAACCGGTTCTCGGCCTTGGTGATCATGTTCCGGCCTTCCTGCTGACCCCGGTTCCGGCTTCAAGCCTTGCACGCGGCAAAAATGACATCGACGACGAACCGCAAAAAACAACTGCGGCCCGTAAACCGGCGGCAAAATCACCGCGTGCGGCCAAAACCACCCGGGCGAAAACCCCGCGTCGTCCTGCCCGGAAAAAGGCTGACGACACGGGCACCGATACCGCCCCGGAAACTTCAGCTTCGGCAACACCGGCAACGGCACCCGTTGCGTCCAACGCATCGGACGCCCCGGCACATGATACCCCGGCACAGGACGCAAAACCGGCTCAGGCCGACGCCCCTGCTAAGGATCAGGCCGCCGCTTCAGAAAAGCCAAAGGCCGAAGCCAAGAAACCCCGCGCCCCGCGCCGTCCACGCAAGAAACCAGCCCCCAAGGCTGCTGCGTCCGACAGCGCAGAAGGCGATCAGTCCGCACCGGCATCATCTGGCGAAAGCTAAGCCAAGCGGATCAGTCCACTACGAAAAAGGCCGTCAGAATGTTCTGACGGCCTTTTTGTTTGTCTGAATTTTGGTGCCTGTCCGGGGTTTAAACCGCGCGGAACAAGCCGGTCGATGATGGTTTTTCCGGGCGTCGCTTGCGCATGAGTTTCAGCATGGTTTCAAGCGTAATCGACAGCAACGTCGCATGGGTGATTTCTTCGATTTCATCCATAACCTGCGACAAGGCTGCACCGGCATTGGTTTGCTGCACAATGCTGTTGGACGGGCCGGTACCGACCTCTTCAAACAGCTGCACAACATCCAAAAGGGTCGTGCGCTTGGCATTGCCACAGAAACGATACCCGCCACCGGCACCCCGTACCGATTCAACCAGCCCCGCCCGCCCCAGATCGCGCAAGACCTTGGCAAGATGGTTGGTGGAAATGTTGTAACGCTCGGCGATTTCCGATGCCGAAAGTTGCCGGTCGGTATCCTCGGCCAGTTCCAGAACCGCGTACAGGGCAAACAGGGTTGCCTTTTGCAAAGACATCATGGCTTAAGCCCCCTCTTCCATATCGGTTTCAAGCTGGATAAACGGGCCAGCCATCATGCCCTGTGATCGGAAGAACGACATAAGATCGGTGGCATCGCGCGGGATCATGGTGCGCACCTTGGTCACCCCGGCCTTGCGGAAGCACCTGCACATTTCATCATACAGAATGGTCCCAATCCCGCCCATGCGCAAATCCGGTTCGACACTGACCGTGCCAACCCAGCCACATGGCACCGAATTAAACTCCCACGACCGCACTTCACCGAAAATACAGCCAAGCAACGTGCCGTTTTCTTCTGCAATCAGGAAAAACCGGGAATCCTTGCGATTGCCATAGCGGGTAAACAAATCATCCCAATACTCGGGCTTGCGCAAACCTGTTGTCCGATCATCAAGATCAACAACATTTGGCAAGTCCCCCTGAACCGCCGGACGGATATTGATTTTATGCTCGCCAATCGTGACCAGGTTATATCCCGGTGTGTTTTGCGCAGCGTCCACCATGTGTGCCTTTCTATAACGCGGTTGGATCAACCAACCTCTCCCCGTCCCCGACAGGAGATTAACCGCATTCAAAATAAGTAAATTGGTACGATTATACTACACTGTCAAAACGCGTTACGGCAATGATAAGTTCCGCTGCGGGTGCGAGGAAACGGCGTCAAAGCAAAGCTTTCCAAGCAATTGAAGGACATAGCGATATTCCCATCCCCGTGCAAGCGCAAAGCAGTGCCATACTGTGTTGGGCCGCCACCTTATATTCACAGTTTAACAAGGTGAAAAATAACATCTGTTACCATGCAACGATTGACAGAAACGCGAAGTCATGGCTTATCGCGCAGCAGAAAACACGTACAGGCGGGTTAAATTTTGGCAAGATTTACCCCCTGAAACCAGATATGTGCGGGCGGCTTTTACCCCCGCCTTTTATCGACCAAAGGAGTGTGGCACGCCATGGCGCGCAACGGATTCGACGCAATTGATCGCAAAATTCTTCGTGAAATTCAGGAAGACGGGCGGATTTCGATGGTCGAACTGGCTGATAAGGTTGGCCTGTCCGTCTCCCCATGCCTGCGACGCTTGCGCAAGCTCGAAGAAAGCGGCGTCATTCGCAAATATGTCGCCCTACTTGATCCGTCGCATCTGCACCTTGGGGTGAACGTCTTTGTCACGGTGTCTTTGACCCAGCATGACGAACCATCGCTGCGCCGGTTTGAAACTGCTGTGCAGGAACACCACGAAATTGTCGATTGCTATGCCATGGTCGGCAATCAGGATTACATGATGCGCATCATCGTGCCTGACCCGGCGTCCTATCAGCGCTTCCTGTCCGAAGTCATGATGAAGCTGCCCGGTGTCGCCAACATGAAATCAAGCTTCACCCTGCATGAAGTCAAAAACAGCACCAAGCTTCCGGTCGCCGAAACCGACTGATTGCAGCACATCTGCCATCGCACCCAAGACCAACAGCAATACGGCAGTACGTTACCACCCTACCCAACCGCTTTACGACGATCCGGGATGATGGTCGGAAACAGCAGCGCCAGCGTCACCCCGCGCAGCAGGAAGAACGCGTTAAACGCGGCCCACAGCATATGATTGCTGCCTGTCTCAACCGCCCACCAGGCAAACAGCCCATAAATCGCCACCGACAGCAGCATCATGTTGCGCCACTGCTTGGTCTGCATGGCGCCTAAAAACACGCCGTCAAACTGAAATCCAAGCACACCGGTAATCGGCAATATCACCGCCCAGACCAGATACTCATAAGACGCGGCCCGCACTTCGGGAATGCTGGTCAGCCCATCAATGATCCACGGGCCCGCTGCGGCAAACAGGACCGCCATAACAACCGCCGAGATGATCGACCAGATCGTTGTTTTGCGCACCGCCCACAGAAACTGTTTGCGCCGTTCCGCGCCATAAGCCTGCCCAACCAGCGTTTCCGCCGCATGGGCAAAACCATCGAGTGCAAACGATCCGAACATCAAAAAGTTCTGCAATACCGCATTCGCGGCCAATGTCACTTCGCCAAACCGCGCGCTGAAACTGGTAAACAGCGCAAAGGCCGATGTCAGCGCAAGGGTGCGGACAAAAATATCACCATTGATTTTCATCAGTTTCGATAACTGTGTCCGATCCAGAATACCAATGCCGCGCCATGTCCCGCCAAGGCGTTTAAGATGCGGCTGCATCAAAAACCATCCCAGCGCGACACCGGAATAATCGGCAATCACGGTTGCGCCGGCCACCCCGCGCACATCCCAGCCAAACCCTTGAACAAACAGGATATCAAGGATGATGTTGATCGAATTCAGGACCACCTGAAAGATAAACACAGCACGGCTGTCGCGCATCGCCAGCAACCAGCCCAGCATGCAATATTGCATCAGGGTCGCGGGCGATGCCCAGATCCGAACGGCAAAGTAATCGCGTGCGGATGCCTCAACCGCCGGACTTGGTGCGATCAACGACATGGCCAGTTCAATGATCGGATACTGCAACACCATGACCGCAAGACCGGCCACAACCGCGATAAACGCCGCACGGGCAAAAACCGCACGCACCCCATTGGCATCACGCCGTCCATGGGCCTGTGCGGCAAGGCCCGTGGTCGCCATGCGCAGGAACCCGAACCCCCAAAACACATAGGAAAAGATCAGCGCCCCAACCGCAACTGCCCCGATATAATGCGGGCTATCAAGGTGACCGACGACAGCAGTATCGACAGCACCGAGCAACGGGACGGTGGCATTGGACAGGATAATCGGCAAGGTCAACGTCAGAACACGTCGATCCCCCTTGCTTAAAGCACGTTGCATTTAACCTGGGCCTCTAAATTTTATTCTTCGTGTGGGGCGGTCTGGCGGGACCGGACGATTTCTTGTGGCACAGAAAAGCGCGCGGCAAAAGACAGGTTTTAAACGTGGAATACCTCAAAAAATCCACACCGTTGAATTTCCGTCTTCCTCATGCCTACTCAGTCGAGGATTTTCGATTTCATTTTTGGTAATTTTTGAACCACTTTTGAAATACCAGATACAGCTAACCCCTTGAATACATCTGTAATACTTTGTTTTATATAAGATAAATTTGCATTCTGGGTTTATTGCACTGCGGTCCATTTCACCCCTAAAAAACTATACCACAGCATAGGATAACCACACGTCAACCGGTCAAAACGGCGTACAATTGCAAAACTGGTCTTACGTAATCCAATCCATCCACACTTTTATCCACAGGCTGACGGGATATATTTCATCCTGCACCGCAACGACCAATCGATTAGCTGTCGTGCAGCGCAAAAAACACTGGTCGTCCAATCCATGGGTTGCTAAGCAGGGGCACAGGAATATTCAGGGAAGTCATAATGAGCACCGAAACATTATTGTCCGGTCCGACGTTGCCAGCAGCATCGGGCACCACCAAAAGCGTCGTCATCCTGCTGCATGGCTACGGCGCAGATGGCAATGACCTGATTGGTCTGGCCCCACATCTGGCCCGCAAGCTTCCCGATACGGCATTTTATTCGCCAAACGCCCCCTACCCGTGTGAGATGTCACCATTTGGCCGCCAGTGGTTCAGCCTTGCCGAATATGATCCGGAATTTCTGCGCCGTGCGCCTGAAACCATGTCTGGCGCGCTTAAGGCCATGGCACAGGGTGCCGCCAAAAGTGCTGCCTATGTCGATGACTTTATCGACCATGTGATGGAAACCCACGGCGTGACAGCAGACCGCGTTGCCCTGATTGGTTTCTCACAAGGCACGATGATGGCGTTTCAATCCGCCCCGCGTCGCCAAGATCAGATCGCCGGTGTAATCGGATTTTCCGGCGCACTTCTGGGCGAAGATGCCTTTGCCGCCGAAATCAAGTCGCGTCCGCCGATGGTGCTGGTCCATGGCACCGCCGATCCGGTCGTCCCGATCGAGGCATCCCGCCTTGCCAAGGAAACGCTTAGTGCGAACGGCATTGATATTGCCCTGCATGAACGCCCAAACCTGCAACATGGCATCGACGAAGAAGGCATTGACCTTGCTACCGCCTTTTTGACCAGACACCTGACCTGATCAAAACGATCAAGATCAAAAACTAAAAACAAAAAAACACCTGTCATATCCGACAGGTGTTTTTTATTAGGGCGTTTGCACGGCAAGGCTGTCCAAGCAAGAGCACGGCATAGAGCCTGTGGCCATAACAGTCACCAGCGATATCATTCAAAAAATATGATATCGCTTGACTTAGATCATACTATACGTTTGCGTGTAATTATAAACTAAAGTTTATACAAATCTATCATTGCCACCTCCTTTGAATAGATCCCGGCATTTGCTAGCAAGCAAAACAGTCAAGTACAGGAATGCACCATGCTTCAGAACATCCGCATTGGTAAGAAAGTTGCAAGTCTCTCGATTCTATCCGTGATCGCCCTTCTGACGATTTCTACTCTGCAGTTGGTAGCTCTGCGCGATGGCATGATAGAGGATCGCAAGGACAAGATAGAATCGACGACCGACATGCTCATCACGGCAGCACAATCTTATCAACAGCAGGTTGATGATGGTACGCTTGGCCAGGAAGAAGCCATCACCGAATTCTACCGCATGGCGGCGTCGTCAAAATTTGACGAAGGCACCGGCTATTTCTTTGCCTATGACTCAAAAGGCATTGCCCAGATGCATGCGGCCAACGCAGCCTTGGTGGGCAAAGATCTCAGCCAGCTTAAGGATCCAACCGGCAAATTCATTATCCGCGAAATGCTTGAAGTTGCAGAAAACCCGCGCGGAGGCTTCTTTACATATATGTGGCCCAAACCGGGTCAACAGAAAGACGCCCTGTTTGAGAAACTCTCCTACGCCAATACACTGCCTTGGGGGCACACCATCGGCACCGGTATTTATATTGACGATGTCGATGCAGCATTCTTCGATCAGGCCGTTACGTCGCTTGTAATAATTTCCATCGTTGTTGTTATCCTGACCCTTTTGTCGCTTACAATCGGGCGCAACATTGCGGTTGGCTTGGGCAAACTTTCATCCCGTATGACCCAGATCGCAACCGGACAGCTTGAAGGCGAAATCGAAGGTCAGGACCGTGGGGATGAGGTCGGTGACATGGCCCGAACTGTTGTCTCCTTCCGCCAGCAAGCTCTTGAAAACCAAGAACTCCAAACCCGCCAGAAGAAAATGGAAGTCGAGGCTGACAAACAACGCCGTGACGACATCACCAACATGGCAAACTCCCTTGAACAACGGGTCAAGGGCCTTATCCGGTCGATCTCTGCTTCCATTACCGAAATGAAGCAGGCCACCGCAAACATGCAAGAAGCCAGCAACACCAACAGCGAACTTTCCGCCGCAGTTGCCTCGGCCACCAACGAAACATCGACCAATGTACAAACCGTCTCGGCCGCGACCGAAGAACTCACCGCATCAAGTGACGAAATAGCCCATCAGATCGCCCAGTCGGCCGACATTGCCAATCAGGCAAATGATCAGGCAACCCGCACCAATGAAACCGTGACCGGCCTTGCCGATGCGGCGCAGAAAATCGGTGATGTCGCAAAACTGATCGGCGACATTGCCGAACAGACCAACCTTCTGGCACTCAACGCCACGATTGAGGCCGCCCGTGCCGGTGATGCTGGCAAGGGCTTTGCCGTGGTCGCATCTGAGGTCAAAAACCTCGCCAACCAAACCGCCAAGGCGACCGAGGAAATCAATCAGCAAATTCTCTCGGTGCAAAATGAAACTGGCGAAGCGGTTGAAGCCATCCGCCTGATTTCCGAAACCATCGCCAAGGTCGCCGACAGTTCAACCGCGATTGCGGCTGCCGTCGAAGAACAGCACGCCGCGATTGGGGAAATTTCGCGCAATGTCCAACAGGCCGCTGACGGCACCAGCGAAGTCTCCCAACGGATCGAAACCGTCAATGAAAATGCCGGGCGCGTGTCATCTGGCACCACGCAGATTGCCCAATCGGCCGAAAAGCTGGTTGACGAAGCCCGCGCACTGGACGAAGCGGTCGAAAAATTCCTGGCCGATCTGCGCGAAAGTGCCGTGAAGTAAACTAGGAATCCATTAAACCGGTCCCATATGACAAAAGGCAGCCATCACATTGATGGCTGCCTTTTGCATTTATTGACGATCATGCGGCGGTTGATCAGCCGCGTGTTGCCTCAAGATCAATACGGATGGTCACCTCGTCGCCGATCTGGCTGGTGTCGCTCCACTCACCCTGTCCGACGCCAAAATCGCTCCGCTTGATCACGACCGTCCCTTCGGCATCGGCATCGTTCCCGTCAATCTCAAGACGGAACGGCAAAACCACTTCGCGCGTGACATCCCGGATCGTCAGATCGGCCACGGTTTCATACTGGTTCGGGCCAATTTCGCGAAAGGATTTGGTTTCAAACCGTGCCGTCGGCCATTGCTCCACGTCGAACCAGTCCGCTGTCAACATCTGGGTGTCCCGTTCCGGATTGCCGGAATCGGCTGATGCAATGTCGATCACCACCACCACTTTCGATCCGGCAAGGTCGTCGGGCGAAAAGACGATATCGGCATTGAAACTTTCAAACTCGCCCTCGAACGATGCGCCAAGCTGCTTGCCGGTAAATTCAATGTCGCCATCATCGGGCGTCGCTGTCCATGTATCGGCAATTGCCGGAAACGATAATGTCAGGGCCGGAACAATCACCGCAGCCCGCACCAGTTTGCCAAGTCCTGTGTCCATGATTATTTTCCTTTCACCATCGGCAACATCCGCCGCAACGTCACATCGCGATTGATGACGTGATGTTTGAGGGCCGCCGCAACATGCAACCCGACAAGCCCGACAATACCCCAGGACAGCGCCCAGTGAACCGTGCGCAGCGTTTCAAACAACGCCGGATCGGGCGCAACCATATCTGGCAGCGTAAACAGGCCAAACACACTGACCGAAAAATTCGCCGCCGACGACATTAACCAGCCAGTCAACGGCATGACGATCAATACACCATAAAGAGCAAGATGCGCCAATTTTGCAACCGCTATTTCCCAGCGATTCCGGCTAACCGGCATCGGTGTTTGTTCCGAAATCCGCCAAATAATGCGCATGATCGCCAGAAACAGGATCAGGATACCGATTGATTTATGACGGGATATCCATGCGAGCTTCTCAAGTCCCAACGGCAAAAGATCCATATACCAGCCAATCGCGAACATCAGCACAATCAGGATCGCCATCACCCAGTGAAAGCCCTTGGTCACCGGGCCAAAACCCGTTTGCGTACTGCGAAGCGCCATGAATGGTCACCTTCCCGTTAACACCGTCAAACCGGCGGGGTACCCTGTACCGCCGCCGGCTTTTCCGATGATTATTTCTGCTTCATGAATTCGGACGAAATCTGCAAGGTCACATCGTCGCTAACCGCCGGCACAAGATAGGTCATGCCATAATCCGAACGGGTCACCGTGCCCTTGGCCGCAAAACCAAGAATATGATCGCCGGTCATCGGATGGTCGCCTTCGCCGGTAAGGGTGACGTCAAGAACAAGCGGCTTGCTCTGGCCAAGAATCGTAAGGTCACCGGTGATTTTCGCACCATTTTCACCAACTAGTTCAATCGCGCTGCTTTTGAACGTTGCGGTCGGATGGTTTTCAACATCAAAGAAATCGGCGGTTTTCATGTGGTTATCAAGACCTTCGAAACCGCTATCGATCTGGGTCAGGTCGATATTGATTTCTGCCGACGACGCCGCAAGATTGTCACGGTCAATCGTCAATTCGCCCGATGCGCCGCCAAAACGGCCCTGATAGTTGGAAAAGCCAAGATGGTTGACGATGAAGATCACGCTGGTATGCGACGGATCAAGTTTATAGCTCTCGGCCGCCTGTGCGGAAAAAGCCGCCCCCGACAAACCCGCTGCGATGGTCAGGGCCAAGCCCGCCTTTTTAACCAAATTAAACATTGTCTTTTCCCTCATGTGAATGGGCGGCACAACATACTGCACCGCGAATTAAGTGGGTGCACAGTGACAGCCTCGCGCGTGGCCCTCAAGCCAGTGCAGCGGCAACATTCTTATTCGATTTTGGAAACAATAAAAGATATCCCAGCCTTATTTCTGCCAGATTGCGAACGGTCATATGTAACCATGTGACGCTATTCCAGATCATAATTCCGGACAGAAAATACACTTACCCCATTGTTTCTAAATGTGTTTTGGCGTGGACACTCCGTCCTCTATCAACAAATGCCCAATGTTTTTCAGTCTCGCGCATCTATGGTTTCGCCGCTGGGCATCTCTGGCGGTCCACAAACACGATACAATCGGCCCAAATGACACCACTCCCGATGCCATGTCCGCATCAGGGGTCCTGTCGTTCAAACGCATAAAATGCGGGGGATTTTAGGGGGACTAGTTGCCGTCGGGTGCCGGTTGAGCCTGCGGAGTTTGGTTCACATCTTCCGGGTTCAGACATTCTTTCAGCCAGACGTCATAAACCGGATGCTCAAGCCCGGACAATCCGGGACTGGATGCAAACATCCAGCCGGAAAACAGCTCGTCGCGGCTTTCGCGGCCATCTTCATGCACGTCACTGATTTTCAAGAATCCGGCACTTTCAGGAAGCTCTTCAGGCGGCGTGCGATAGCAGGCATCAACCGTAATCTGCAAGGTGCCAAATTTTGCCATCTGCCCGACCGGCACATCAAATGTCGAAATGCGCGCGGTGATTTTATCAAGTCCCTGAAGCTGGGCAACCGGGGCGGGGCGATAATCAAGTGCCGCAGTGGCAACTGTGATGGTGGCGGCTCCGATCAGTGCACATGTCGAAAAAACAGCGGCAATCGCAAAAGATCGTTTCATCGTGTCATTCAGTCCTGTTTATCGCTTTGGTCACTTTGAACATTGGCATCGCGCGCATCATTGCCGTTGGCAGTGTCAGCCGCGCTGTCGGGTCCATAAGGATTGTGCATTTCGGCCACCAGATCGCGCATCACGGCGCGAAACTGTTCTTCGTCACAGCCCATCAAAAGCGCATCTTCAAGCGCATCCTGCATGATTTCGCGCAACTCGCCGAAATTGTCATTCAGGACCTTGATCTTTTCCACGCACGACAATGGCGACCCATCCGGGGCCTGCCATGTTGGAAAATACTGCAACGCGTCGGTCTTCTTCATCAACCGCTCCGATGATTTTGACGTGGACCCTTCAGGTAGAATCCTCAGATGGGCCAATAGACCCAAATCCGCAATTCCTGACCTGAAAAATCCAAATCACAACCTTGCTGGAAAAACCGGCAAAATAATGGCCGCCTGCTCCGTTACGACCCTTGCGACAGAAACACCTGCGACGGCGACGTTATTTGTCGCTGCTGGTCGATGAATAAATCACCTGACCAATCAGGTCTTCAAGGTTGACCGATCCTTGGGTGTATTCGATTTCACCACCGGCTTCGATCATGTCAATGTCCCCGCCCGGTTCAAGGGCAACGAACTTGCCACCAAGCAACCCGTCAGACGCAATTTTTGCCGAACTATCAAGTGGCAGGGACAAGTCCGCGCGCACCGACATTTTAACAACCGCCATAAAGCTCTCAGGATTAAGGTCCTGCGCGGTTACCGTCCCGACCTTCACACCCGAAATACGCACATCATTGCCGACACTCAACCCGTCAATCCGGCTAAAGTTGGCCGAGATTTCATACCCTTCCACCGTCCCGATTCCGGCACGTGAATAGGAGTACGCTGCAAATCCGACGGCAACGGCAATTACCGCAGCACCCGCAAGGCTTTCGACCAGTCTATTGCTCATAGGCCCTATCCGTTATGTATCTCTTTGATACGTATATTGTCTTGCGTCCGCACAAATTACAACCGCGCAAAACGCTCATAAAACACAAACGGGCGCGAGTTTCCCCGCGCCCGCCTGAAAAAACAGTTTATGCCCGATCAGCCTTCCGGCGACCATGCCTGATAATCACCGGTTGCCTTGGCGCGCTGACCACCCTGATATTCATGGCCTGCCGGACGATAGGCATGTTTGGTCCCGGTCAGGTTCGGCAGATGTTCTTTCTGCCAGTCATAACGATCCTCAGCCTTGTCTGACAGCGGCGCATCAACAGTGTAATGCAGCCAGGCATGCCATTCAGCCGGAACCTTGGACCCTTCGACAATACCTTTATAGACCACCCAGCGACGGGTGCGACGGCCTTTGGCCGCTTTCTTTTCGGTATAATAGATATTGCCGAAACGGTCTTCGCCAACGCGCTTGCCAAACAGCGCAGTATGAATACGGGTGCCGACGGTGGCCATGTTGGGTCTCTCTCCAGATCTGGTTTGTCCGCCAAACGCGGCGCACGACACATACGCGGGGTGCCCTGCGATCAACAAGGCTCTTATATGTCGTGATGTTCGGGCAAAGTCAATGTTTCAGGCAGGCAACACAACCTCATCACACCGCCTCATAACGGCAGCTCAACCCAAACCGGAAACACCATCCGCCCGCGCTGACATTTACCGGTTCACGGCCAAGCCGCCTCATATCGCGTTATTCAACCGATTTGACGCCGCAAAACGTCCGCAATCTGGGCCGATCAGCACGGGAACCAATGTCACTATGTGTTGGTTCCAAATAACCCACAACTGCTTGTGGGGCGACGACTCATTGATCTGCATATGGTGTGGGGCTTTGTCCACCCGCTTATCCACAATATGTCGTGCCCCTCCCACGACATATCACTCGGGATACGACCAGATTTTTCACCGTAACAAAACAAACACTTTTATAGCTATATCAACATGTTATATGTCGAAATCACGAAGACATTTACCGCAAACCAATAAGTTTTCAGCTTCGCACTGGAAATGCACCGCAATCAGGGTTAGTTTGCTTCAGCTTGTGGCGGATCATCTCGTCTCGCCACTACATGTAGTCCGAGTCTTTCGACCGACACACAAAGCAGCTGCCACCAAAAGCGCAGTTTTCCAGGCCTCCCGGCCTGATTCAGAGATTGTTAACGAGAATCCCCCGAGCATCAAATCAGCGAGACAGCGACCGACCCACAACATGTTGTGATAAAAGTTGATGTCAACCACAAAGTTTAGTGGACTGAGGCCAGATTATGGCTTTATAGTTCCGCCCACGGACCGGATGGTTCCAAGGGGGGGACCACACCACCAAATACAGAATTGCCGTTGATCCCGATAAGGTCAAAAAAAAGGACCAAAGGGGCAGCGTTTAGCCATTGAGCAAACTATATAGAATCAGGCAATGCCGGCGCATGTCCAGAGTAGCGCTGCGTTCATGTCTGATCAAAACCGGAGCAGACCATGCGGATTACCAGAAAGTGCACACAGGAAGGCGTTAGCCCATACGCCGACATCGATTTTCGCAAATCGTCCTGCGTTATCAAAAACCCCGACGGGTCGGTTGTTTTTGAAATGAAAGACATCGACGTTCCGGCGACCTGGTCACAGGTCGCAAGTGACGTTCTGGCACAGAAATACTTCCGCAAGGCAGGTGTTCCGGTTGCCCTCAAACCGGTTAAAGAAAAAGACGTTCCAAGCTGGCTGTGGCGTCAGGCCCCCGATGTCGCCAAGCTCGACAAAATGCCGACTGAAAAACGCTACATCAGCGAAACCAGCGCAACCCAGGTTTTTGACCGTCTTGCGGGCACCTGGACCTATTGGGGCTGGAAAGGCGGTTACTTTGACGCCGAAGACGATGCGCAGGCCTTCTTTGATGAAATGCGCTATCAGCTCTCCCACCAGATGGGTGCACCGAACTCTCCGCAGTGGTTCAACACCGGTCTGCATTGGGCTTATGGGATTGATGGCCCGGCACAGGGTCACTCCTATGTTGATTTCAAAACCGGCGAACTGACCAAATCGGCCAGTGCCTACGAACATCCGCAGCCGCACGCCTGCTTCATTCAGTCTGTTTCCGATGACCTCGTCAACGAAGGCGGCATCATGGATCTCTGGACTCGTGAAGCCCGCCTGTTCAAATTTGGCTCAGGCACCGGTTCGAACTTCTCGAACGTCCGTGGTGGCGGCGAAAGCCTGTCGGGCGGCGGCCGTTCTTCGGGCCTGATGAGCTTCCTTAAAATCGGTGACCGTGCTGCTGGTGCGATCAAATCGGGTGGCACCACGCGCCGTGCGGCCAAAATGGTCGTGGTCAACATTGATCACCCCGATATCGAAGAATACATCGACTGGAAAGTTGTCGAAGAGCAGAAAGTTGCGGCCCTCGTTGCTGGTTCCAAGCTGGCCGAGAAACACCTCACCGCCGTGCTTGCAGCCTGCAACAACTGGGATGGTGCGGCTGACTCCGAAGATCGTTTCGCCCCGCGTCAAAACCCGCAGCTTAAAGAAGCTGTGCTGGCCGCACGCGCTGTGATGATCCCGGATTCCTATATCAATAAAATCATCGAATTCGCCCGTCAGGGCTTTACCGAGATCAGCTTCAAAACCTATGACACCGATTGGGACTCCGAGGCTTACCTGACCGTATCGGGTCAGAACTCGAATAACTCTGTCCGTGTTTCCAATGAATTCCTGCAGGCTGTTCTTGATAACGGCAACTGGGACCTGATCCGTCGTACCGATGGCAAAGTTTCCAAAACCATTGCCGCACGTGAATTGTGGGACAAAGTCGGCGAAGCTGCATGGGCCTGCGCTGATCCGGGGATCCAGTACGACAGCACGATCAACGAATGGCACACCTGCCCGAATTCGGGTCGCATCAATGCGTCCAACCCGTGCTCGGAATACATGTTCCTTGATGACACGGCTTGTAACCTTGCATCGCTCAACCTGATGAACTTCCGTTCAGATGATGGCGGCGTTGATATCGAGGCTTACGAACATGCGGTGCGTCTGTGGACCGTGGTTCTGGAAATCTCGGTTCTGATGGCACAATTCCCGTCAGATCGTATTGCCGAACTGTCCTATCGTTACCGTACCCTTGGTCTTGGCTATGCCAACATCGGCGGCCTGCTGATGAGCATGGGCATTTCATATGACAGCGACGAAGGCCGTGCGATTGGCGCGTCCCTGACCGCGATCATGTGTGGTATTTCCTATGCCACCTCCGCCGAAATGGCCGGTGAACAGGGTGCGTTCCCGGGATACGGCGACAACGCCAACGAAATGCTGCGCGTCATGCGCAACCATCGCCGTGCCGCATACGGCGAACAGGACGGGTACGAAGGCCTCGCCATCAATCCGGTTCCGTTGGTTGCTGCTGACAGCCCCTATGCCGATCTTCCGGTTGCCGCACGTGCCGCATGGGACAAGGCGCTGGAACTTGGCGAAAAGCATGGTTACCGCAATGCGCAGACCACCGTGATTGCCCCAACCGGCACCATCGGTCTGGTCATGGATTGCGACACCACCGGGATCGAGCCAGACTTTGCACTGGTGAAATTCAAAAAACTCGCCGGTGGCGGGTACTTCAAAATCATCAACCGCACCGTTCCGGTTGCTTTGGCAACGCTCGGCTATACCGAAAACCAGATCCGCGACATTGAAAAATACGCGGTTGGTCACGGTACGCTGGTCGGCTCACCCTCCATCACCCATGATGACCTCAAGGCCAAGGGCTTTGACGATGATGCGATTGCCAAGGTCGAAGGTGCGCTTAAAAACGCATTTGACGTCAAATTCGTATTTAACAAATACACCTTTGGCGATGACTTCTGCATCAATCAGCTTGGTCTCGATGCCAAACAGATCAACAGCATGGACTTTGACATGCTCGCCGCCCTTGGGTTTGATCGCAAACAGATCGAACTGGCCAACACCTATGTCTGTGGTGCGATGACGCTCGAACAGGCCCCGCATCTGCGCGACGAAGACCTGTCGGTCTTTGATTGTGCAAATCCGTGTGGCCGTATCGGCAAACGTTATCTGTCGGCTGAAAGCCACATCCGCATGATGGCCGCGGCCCAGCCGTTCATCTCCGGTGCGATTTCCAAAACCATCAACATGCCAAGCAGCGCCAACATTCAGGATTGCAAAGACGCTTACATGCTGTCCTGGCGTCTTGGGGTGAAAGCAAACGCGCTGTATCGTGATGGCTCGAAACTCAGCCAGCCGCTCAGCTCCGCCCTGGTTGAAGAAGACGATTACGCTGATCAGCCAACCGCCACCAAGGCGACGGCAGCATCGCAACAGATTGTCGAAAAAATCATCGAACGCGTCATCCGTGGCGACCGTCGTTCCCTTCCGGGCCGCCGCAAAGGCTACACCCAGAAGGCCACCGTTGGCGGTCACAAGGTTTACCTGCGTACCGGTGAATACGAAGACGGCAAACTTGGTGAAATCTTCATCGACATGCACAAGGAAGGTGCCGCCTTCCGCTCGTTGATGAACAACTTCGCCATTGCGGTTTCCATCGGCCTTCAGTATGGCGTGCCGCTCGAAGAATATGTCGAAGCCTTCACCTTCACCCGCTTTGAGCCGTCAGGCATGGTGTCGGGCAACGATGCGATCAAGATGTCGACCTCGATCCTTGATTACATGTTCCGCGAACTGGCGATCTCCTATCTTGGTCGTAACGACCTCGCCCATGTTCAGCCGTCTGACATCCTCCCGGATGCGGTTGGCGAAGGTGTAGCCGAAGGCGATCTTGGCGAAGCCGCCAAGAAATCCGAAGATCAGGCGATTGAAACCATCCGTAAAGTCGCGTCTTCCGGCTTCGTGCGTCGTAACCTTTATGTTGTCGATGGCGGTGCCCAGACCGAAGAACGCGTGGTTGAAGTCAAATCGACCGGCACCGATGGCCATAGCCACAGCCACGAAACAACGGCAAGTGCCGCAACCACAACCGCCACACCATCAGCACCGCAAACCAACGCGATCCTGACGGCGGGTGAAGAAGTCTCGGCCAAGGTCGATGCCAAAATGGACCAGATCCGCGAAGCCCGCATGAAGGGCTACGAGGGCGATGGTTGCCCTGATTGCGGCAACTTTACCCTGGTTCGCAACGGCACCTGCCTTAAATGCGACTCTTGTGGTGCGACCACCGGTTGTTCCTAAGGGTCTAGACCCGAACGACGTCTGATTTAATCAGCAAACCGGCCGGGATCATCTCCCGGCCGGTTTTGTTTTTGGCCACCTACAAGGATTTTCCACATGCCCGTCTTTGGAAACGACACCGCCCTCATCGTCCTTGATGTGCAAAAGGCCATCGACGATCCAAAATGGAACAGCAAAAACAATTCCGGTTACGCCGATGTGATTGCAAAACTGCTTGCAGAGTTCCGGGCAAAAAACCTACCGATCATCCATGTCCGCCACGAAGAAGCCAACCCGGCCTCAACCTTTTACGCAAACGGCCCCGGCCAACCGTTCAAGGACGAAGCATTGCCGATGGATGGTGAAACCGTCATCACCAAATCTGTTAATTGCGCCTTCATCGGCACCGACCTTGAAAACCACCTGCGTGATCGCGGCATTACGCGCCTGATCTTTACCGGCGTTGTCATTCATAATTCGATGGATGTCTCGATCCGTGCCGCGCACTGTCTTGGCTTTGACTGCCACCTGCCGCTTGATGCGACCACCGCGATTGATGTGCTTGACGCCAACGGCAAACGGTTCGATGCGCAAACCGTGTTTGATCTTTATGCCGCTGTTCTGGCGTCGGAATATTGCACGCTGACTCGCAGTGATGATGTGATCAGCACCCTGTCCTGAACGACATTTTCCTTGACCAAATCACGCATCTGACAGCCTTCGCTATCCACTTATGGTCAACCACTATCCACTTTTGGTCAAGAATCGACACAATACCCCTCTTAAGGATAACCCTCACCGCGTAATGCCTTTAATGATCCTGCAACGGGACCGATCCGTCGGCACCGATCAAAAAGGATATGGGCATGGCGAACAATGTATAAGAACAGAAGCACCTTCAAACAGGAGCGATCTGATCGTTCTCCCGTGACCGCGTGCAAATCTTTCTTTAAAAAAGGGCTCTATGCGCTGGCCCTGACCGGGCTATCCCTACCTTTTGCCAACATCGCCTTGGCACTTAGTGTTGGCTGCACTGACTGGAACAACGCTACAGCTAACAACTCCTCCGGCTTGACAACCGGCAACAAAGCATTTGAAGCGTGGGAGGTCGCCAAGGTCACCTTCACACACGTAACCGGTCAATCGCCAAACAACTATACCTATACCTTTACGGACAATATAACCCCCACCAATTCACGCAGCGCTACGGCGGGGAGTACCGTCACCAACGATACTGTCACCCTCACCATCCAGATCCCGGCAGATACGACAAGCGGTAAGCTTTTCTTGGATGCCACGGGTTCGACCGCGAGATACGACATGACCGCGACCTGCATTGCCGGATCAGAACCGGTCGCGGCATCAACATCTTCGGCCAGCACCACATCCGCCGTTATTGGTGCTGTCTCGCGCTCCCAGACCACGGTTGTTCAACAAAATATCGCATCGCGCGTCTCATCCGTAACCCGTGCCGCCAACAATTCCAACACCAATAACGTACCGGGCCTTACCTCCTCAATACGCGAAACCAGCCCCCATCGCACCAGCCTGACCGACATCACCGCCGATGATGATGATCGCAACACCGATAACATCACCGACCGCAACGATGCCCTGCGACGTATCGCGATGATGGGCAGCTTTGACAGCTCCACAGGCCTTGGCATGCAAATGCTCGGCCTTGGCCCGACAGATCAGGGCGATGTGGGCGGTGCAGACGGCATTGATGGCCGCGCGGCCTTTGATACCGCCACCCCGTTTACGGTTTGGGGGCATGGCTCCTTTACCTCGGTCGATAACGACTATGTCAACGGCACCAATGACAGCCGCTATGACGGGGATGTCTGGGGCTATAATGTCGGGCTGGATTACAAATTCGCCGATGCGCTGATTGCCGGCCTGTCGCTTGGCTATAACGATACCGACCTGACCACGGCTTTTAACAATGGCAGCTATCAGGAAACCGGCTGGGTCGCTTCGCCCTATGTCATTTACCGTCCGATTGAAAACCTGACCATCGCCGGCGAAGCCGGATATGGCATGGGGGATGTTGATGTGACACGCGACAATGATGCCGTATCGGGCACCACAGAATCCGACATGTGGTATGCCGCACTCACCACCTCTTATCGGGTCCGCCCGATTGAAACCCTGTCGTCGGCATCCCTCACTCCGTCCGTCGCCTTCATGGCCGCACGCAAAACCGTGGATGGCTATACCGAAAGTGACGGCACAAACAATGCCACCACCCGGTCCAACACCCGCCAGATCAAACCGGCTATCGAGGCGGCCTATGATTTCACGCCCACCCAAAGCCTGATGATCTCACCGTTCATCGAAACCGGCCTGACCTATGATTTCACCGATGAAATCAACAATGACAAAACCGCGTTCAATATCGGGGGTGGTGTAAGGTTGTCCGATGCGATCACCGGACTCAATGCCGCCCTTGAAGGCAGCTATCTTGCCGGGCGTGCTGATTACACCGAATACACCATCGGCGGCACCATCACCTATGGCTTTGCGCTTTCAGATGATCAGGGGCGTGAATTGGGCATCATCACACCGTTCTTCGCAAGCAACCTGAACGAATACGGCAATCAGCGCATGCGCACCGGATTTGGCTTTGATACCGGTCAATTCACCAGCCAACTCGCCCTTAGCCACATGATGGCTATTGCCAATGACAATAATGACGACACCAACAGCAGCGCGGTTGAAATCACCATGTTAATGCCGTTCTAACAACCGACATCAAACAACTGACATAACCACAAACACCCCCGATGTATCGTCGGGGGTGTTTGTGGTTAGTGAATGATCACGACCAACCTATTTAGCAACAAAGTGCCACCGGTTGATCGTAAAATCGTCGTCACCCTTAAGGTCGGGGAGCGAGTTTTGCCAAATAGCGCGCATGAAAAACAAAATAATAGATGTTGCCATCCAAGAGCATGAGTCACGTGGTGACAACCTTAAGTTTTAATTGACAGCGGATTGAAATAATTACATCTAAGGTATTGAGTAATTTCGTTTTTCGGGTGGGCAACTCCACCTATCCCAGATAAGGCTATCCCAGGTAGGGCACGTTATGTTGGCACGTATTATCAATCTGAAATCGTGGTCGCAAAAATGCGGCTACGCACTGGCTCTGCTGGGACTTTCACTGCCTTTTTCCAGCAACGCTGATGCGCTCAGTGCAGGCTGCTCCTTCGGCCCGCTGAATATGACTTATCCTAACAGCAATAGTGTCAGCACCGCTGGCAGAGCATTCGAGCCGGGCGAGAAGATCACCGCAACCATTACCCGAACTGCCGCAGATGTGACAATTACGTCCGTGATCTATAATGACTTCGATAATGCAGCAAACAATCAGGGCGGCGCGGATGGAACGCTTCTTACCATCGGACAATCGAAAACCTTTAACTTTACAGTCTCTGCTGCCACGACGTCCGCCCAACTAAACGTGCAACTAACAGCCCCTGCATCCATAACCTTAAGCTGCACGGCGACCGCATCAAGCAATAACAATAGCGAAAGCACTACGAAATCAGCCGTTGTCTCCGCAGTTTCACGGCTTCAAACCAAGCTGCTTCAGCAAAATATCAAGTCACGCGTGTCTTCAGCCGTCAGCCCTGCCAACAATGCGAATGCGAGCAACTTTTCCAGTGAAACACCATCGTCGGGTGAAACCGCCACCGATAGCACCAGCTTTATAAACAACACCCGATACGATGACGAAAACAGCCTCACCGACCGCGATGACGCGCTGCGCCGTATGGCCATGATGGGCAGTTTTGACAGCTCCACCGGTCTGGGCATGGATATGCTTGGCCTTGGCCCCACCGACCAGGAGAATGATGGCGATGTTGGCGGGGCTGGTGGCATTGATGGACGGTCCGCATTGCAAAACACATCCCCGTTTACAGTTTGGGGCCATGGCTCCTTTGCCTCGGTTGATAGTGACTATGTCAATGGCGGTACGGACAACCGCTATGACGGCGATGTCTGGGGCTATAATGTCGGGCTCGATTACAAATTCACCGATGCGCTGATTGCGGGCCTGTCGCTGGGCTATAACAATACGGACCTGACCACGGCCTTTAACAGTGGCAGCTATCAGGAAACCGGCTGGACAGCATCGCCCTATATTATTTATCGCCCGGTGGCCAATCTCAACATCGTCGCCGAGGCCGGATATGGCATGGGCGACATTGATGTCACACGCGACAACAATGCCGTATCGGGCACCACAGAATCAGACATGTGGTATGCCGCCATGACCACGTCTTATCGGGTCCGCCCGATTGACACCCTGCCGGCATCTCTGACCCCGTCTCTGGCCTTTCTTGCCGGTCGCAAAGCCGTTGACACCTATCGCGAAAGTGATGGCACGACGGTTGACGAAACAACGGCCAACACCCGGCAAATCAAACCGGCCATCGAGGCGGCCTATGATTTCACGCCCACCCAAAGCCTGACCGTAACGCCATTCCTTGAAACCGGCCTGATCTATGATTTCACCGATGAAATCAACGATGACAAAACCGCGTTCAACCTTGGCGGCGGTGTCCGTTTGTCCGATGCGATGACCGGGCTCAATGCCGCCCTTGAAGGCAGTTATCTTGCCGGGCGTGCTGATTACACCGAATACACCGTCGGCGGCACCGTCACCTATGGCTTTGCGATTTCGGATGATCAGGGGCGTGAATTGGGCATCATCACACCGTTCTTCGCAAGCAATCTCAACGAATACGGCAATCAGCGTATGCGCACCGGATTTGGTTTTGAGACTGGACAACTGACCAGTCAGCTTGCACTCAGCCACATGATGTCGGTTGCCAATGATGATGACGACACCGACAGCAGTGCAGTTGAAATCACCATGTCTCTGCCATTCTGATTTTCAGCAAACCCAAAAGCATCCCCTGACCAGACAAGATGTTTTTCCTTTGCCTTGGAACAACCTTAATCAAGCCGCGTTATCGTTTCTGTTCAATATGTTCAAAAGCATTCTTTTAGAAACAAAACACACAAGACAGGAGCAAACATCATGTCCATGGGTCGTATTCTTGGCGTTGTCATTCTTGTGATCGGCGTTGCCCTTCTGGTGACCGGCTATAACGCATCGGAAAGTGCCGTTGACCAGATTTCCGAAACGCTGGTTGGTCGCTACACCGATGAAACCATCTGGTATCTGATTGCCGGGATTGCCGGTGTTGTCGGTGGCGTACTGCTGATGCTGTTTGGCCGCAAACGCTAAAACGGCTTCCAACAACACACATATTTTCGCGCTACATGTTGACAGGGTTGGGCCATATCACAGGCCCGACCCTGTTTTCGTATCGCCGACTGATCGGCTCTAATGACCATTAAAATGGACATTATGGATATTGTAGATATTATAGCCATAACATCCAATTCAATCTGGAGCCAATCATGACGCGCGTTTCAGCAACAGAATTCAAAAACAACATTGGCACATTCAGTGATGTGGCAATGCAAGAGCCTGTCATCATCACCAGCCATCAGCGTGATCGCCTCGTTCTCATCTCTGCCGATGAATACCGCCGTTTAACCGATACCGCAGTAAACTTGACTGATGACCGTAAACGTCAAATCCGCGAACGAGCCGACTATCACCGCGAGACCATCATCGAACTGGCACAACGATGACCACACCCTTATGGGTCACGCGGACTGATGTCGAAGAGGTGCATGAAGCCATCATTGAAATTGGTGGTGGTTCTCATGGCTTACGCGATGCGCCTTTGCTTGAATCGGCACTCGCACGCCCACAAAACCTCTATGTCTATGGCGAAATTGATCTTTTCGTATTAGCCGCAAGCTATGCCGAGGGGATTGCACGCAATCATCCATTTATTGATGGCAATAAACGCACAGCCTTTCTGACCGCTGACCTATTCCTTGCAGACAATGGTCAACATTTAAACAAGGCGCCCGGCCATGAATATGCACAATTAATGGAAAGCCTCAGTCAGGGCCTGACAACTCGTGACGATGCCGCACAACATTTTCGGGTCAATTGTCGCCCTCTCTGACAGCATCGGCAACAGACTGTTGACGAACCGCATCTGGTCATCGCCGTCCCTTAGGATCATATTGACATCAAATGATGTCATAGACCGAGGTGCCCGATGACCAACGCATCCCTATCCCCAAATACCGCCCAAAGCTTCGCACCGATCTTTATCTCGCACGGTTCCCCCATGCTGGTCGCGCGTCAAAACACCCCGGCATTTGATTTCTTTGCCAAGGAACTCGATGCTCATTTTGACGCGGTGCGGGCCATCCTGATGGTTTCTGCCCATTGGCAAACCGACGTCCCCACCATCTCGACCGCGAAAACGCAGGAAACCATTCACGACTTTTATGGTTTTCCCCAGCCGCTTTATGATCTGCGCTATTACGTATCCGGTGCGCCCGCACTTGCCCGCGAAATCGCCGATCTGATCGGGGCCAAAACCGATGATGCACGCGGTCTTGATCACGGGGCGTGGATGCCCATGATCCTTGCCCGTCCAACGGCCGATATTCCAGTGTTTCAGTTATCCATGCTCACCCACGGCAGCCCTTCGGATCATTACGAACTGGGCCAAAAACTGCGCGGGTTGCGTGATTTAGGGGTTCTTGTGATCGGCAGTGGCGCAATGACCCATAATCTCCGCACGCTTGATCACGCCGAAGGCCCGATTGAGCCATGGGCACAAGATTTCACCAACTGGATGATTGATAAGGCCAAAACCCACGATATCAACGCCCTGCTTGGTTACCGTGCACAGGCGCCGCATGCGATCAAGGCTCACCCCGAAGACGATCATCTGATGCCATTTTACGTCGCCCTTGGCGCTGCGACGGACGGTTACACCGCCGATCTGATCCATGACAGCTATGAATTTGGCAACCTTGCCATGACGGCGCTACGCTTCTACGATCAGGCCAACGCCAAAGCCGCTGCCTGACCGGACGCCGAAACCAAAGTCCCGTCCGACGGCGCAAACCGGACGGGATGCCATGCTGTCACAACACCAGACCACCCTTGAAATTCGCACCAATGGTCAGGGCCTGACTGAAATCACCGATATGGTTCAATCCTGGATCGGGCAAACCGGCATCGCCACGGGTCAGGTGACGGTATTTGTCCGCCATACCTCCGCCAGCCTGACGATACAGGAAAATGCCGATCCGGATGTGCGTCTTGATCTTGAAACGTTTTTTGCCCAATTGGTGCAGGAAAATCCAAGCCTCTATCGCCACACCTGCGAAGGGCCCGACGACATGCCCGCCCACATCAAATCAAGCCTGACCGATGTGTCACTGACCATTCCGGTCGCTGATGGCTTTGCCATGCTGGGCACATGGCAGGGGATTTACCTGTTTGAGCATCGCCGCGCCGCGCATCGGCGGAACGTCGTGCTGCATCTGATCGGCGAATGATTACGCCGCAAGAACCGGTTCACACACCCAAAGCCCCGCCACCTGCGCCTCCAGCAATTCACGCAAGGTCGCGCACATGTCTTCGCAATCAAAACTTTGCAGGCTGATATGCTGATGAATGGTGAATAAAAACAGCGCCATGATCGTCTTGCGAATCACATTGACCGGGATGTCGGGGTTAAGTTCCCCGTCAAGTTGCGCATCCTCAATCAGGGCTGTGACCGCACACAAAAGCCCGCTTCCCTGCATCATGTCCTGCACCGCCCCTTTGCGCGGCGTAAACACAACCTGCTGCAAAATCACCTGCCACAGCCCCGGCTGAAAGGCAATCTGGGCAAAGCGGTAAGACGCAATATGCATCAGCTTGTCGACAAAGCACCAATCGGGCTCCATCGTATGCAGACCCCGTTCAATCGCCTCGGCCAGATGCTCGCCAAGGCTGGCGACAACCAGTTCTTCCTTGCTCGGAAAATGGCTGAAAATGGTGCCCTCGGCGACCCCGGCCTGCGCGGCAATGGCGCGGGTGGAGGCCTTTTCAAAACCGAACTGGTTAAAACAGCTCCGCGCCGCCTCAAGAATTTTCTGGCGGGTTTCTCCACGCTGCTTGATCCGTAAATTCATCGGTCACCCCGGTTAAATGAGCAAACTCACTGAGTACGCTCAATTAACCGGGGTGACCTGTATCTGTCAAGGATCGATGCTATTGCACCTTGAGGCCATCATCGGCTTGCAGCTCCGCATCCAGATCCGCGCGATAAATGCTGTCTTCACAACCACCAAAGATATCAAGCTTTGGCTGATAGACTTTCGTTTGAACCCCCATCACACCCAGCACGGTGGAAAACAGATTGTCATGTGAAAAGCTGCCGGCTTTGGCCGCTGCGTCAAGGCAATCGGGTTGGACATTGCGCGCCGCGGCAAATCCCGGTGACATCCATGTAAACATCGGCACATGGGTCTGCTCGTCGGGGGCAAACACATAAGGCGCGCCATGCAGATACATGCCACTTTCGCCCAATGACTCCCCATGGTCAGACACATACAGCAACGCGGTATTGAACTGATCCTGATAATCGGCCAATTTCTTGATCAGTTTCGCAATCACGAAATCGGTGTAACGGATTGTATTGTCGTAGGTGTTAATCAGTTCTTCCTGCGTGCAATTCTCGATATCGCTGCGCTGGCAATCGGGTGTAAAGAACCGATGTTCATCCGGATAGCGTTTGAAATAAGTCGGCCCGTGGCTACCCATCACATGAAAAGCCACCAACCGATCACCCGAAAGACGGGCAACTTCCTGATCGAGCCCCTCAAGCATCACCTCGTCAAGGCAACTGCCATTCGCGCAATAATCAGGGAAATCATCGGGGTTAATGTCAACATGGTTGGTGCGGTCACACACCCCCTTGCATCCCTCGTCATTTTCCTTCCACAGCACCGATACCCCTGCCTTGGCCAAAACATCCATCAGGCTTTCGCTATGGCGCGCGACGTCACCATCGTAACTGTCATGCCCCATGGTCGAAAACATGCAGGGCACCGATACCGCCGTTGCCGTCCCGCACGACCGCACATTTTGAAAGGCCAGAACACCGGGAATTTTGCTGGTAAATTCCGATGTCGGCCGCCCATACCCATTGGCCTGCACACTTTGCGCCCGGGCTGTTTCCCCGATCACCAGAAACATCAATGTCGGCTTGCCATTGGCGACCTTAACAACCTGATGGGCATCATCGCCCACGGTGCGAAACGCCATCGACGATGAAATATACCGCCGCTTGGTATATTGAATGGCCCCGGTGACATAATTCACCGGCGAAACTTCCTTGCCCAGAACCTTGTTGTTGCGCCCGACCGATGCGTAATCCTTGAAATAAAGCCCGGCAAGCCCACCAAAAAGCACAAACGGGATCAACATCATCGCAACCCGCTGCACAACCCCTCGCACAATCGTCGCTGGATAGCGGATCGGCATCAACATCAGGATCGCAACCGGCACAAGACCGCTTAACACAAACCACAGGATCGACTGCATATTCAGATATGAAAATGCCTCGGTGGTGTTGGTTTCGACAATATTTTCAATCATGCTGCGGTCAAACACGATGCCGTATTTCACCATGGCATAATTTGAAAGTGCACCGGTGATCAGCAAAAGTGCAAAAAACGGCTTGAGCAGATATTTAAACGAAAATGGCGTGAAAAGAATAAGCGACCCAAACAGCAACACAAACGGCGCACTGATCGCAAAGCCAAGGTCATAATCAATAAGCCCGCCTAGAATGCTGTAAAAATGCCCCAGCACTTTCCAGTTCAGACCCAGCGCAAAATAAAGCGCCATCGCAACAATCACCCACCGGTAATCAATACCTGCCCACCCTGACGATACTTTACCTTTATCTTGGGATGAGGACCTGAAGGGTAAACCGAATGGCACATTGGATCGGGACATGGATACTCGCAAAATCTGGCGGACGACATGCCCCGCGCGGACGTGGAGCAATCGGCTCATCGAACCGACCCCAAATCTTTATCGCCCCAACCTGACAGCAACCTGAACCCGCCCACCAAACCAACCTGTTCGAAAAGCCAAAAGGCGGCGTCACATCTGACACCGCCTTTTGCATTGTTTCGATAAAGTCTGTTGTCTGGCTTGCCTGTGATGGCCCCTATTGAGCAGCCGTCGCGCGCAACCTCCTGCCCGCCCGCATGCCCAGAATGCTATGCACTACAAGGGTCGTGATCACCACGGCCCCACAGATCAATGTCGTGTTGCTTGGCACTTCATGGATCACCACCCACACCAGAAACGATCCAAGGATCGCTTCATTAAGCATAATAAGCCCGACTTCGGCGGCCGGAATTTTGCGTGCCCCTGCTGAAATAAACAGGAAAGATACCGGCAACACCCAAAAACCCAGCATCAAAAGCCACACCCAGTCAAGCCCATAGACCTCGGTCGGATGTGCCCCGGGAACCATGGCAAGGGTCGACATACACGCACCAAACAGCATCGCCTTGACCGCATCAATTTCCGCACGCGCGCCAAGGACATTGAAAAATCCCGCCATGCAAAAGGCCGCACATAGCGCCAAAAGGTCGCCAAGCGCGTTCTCCCCGCCAAATCCGGCGCCGACAATCCCAACCAGGGCGACGACCACCACCACCGACGCCACCCATGTGCGTATTGGCTGGGCGCGTTTAAACACAAACACCCCCATCAACCCGGCCAGAAGCGGGGTTGCCGAAATGATCACCAATGTATTGGCCGCATCGGTATTGCGCACCGACAGGATGAAAAGCGCACAGGTGCCGCCATAAAACATCCCGGTCAGAAGCTCGTACTTCCCCGGCAACACCGATGCCACGACACTGTCGCCGCGCCGTGCGCCCCGCCAAAGCGCGATCAACAGCAACGCCGTTGTCAAAAAGGCCAGCCGCCAAAATGTCGCTGTGATGTCGTCGGCCTTGATCAGACGGATCAACATCACATCCGGGGAAATAATCAGAACCCCCAACAGGGCCAACCACCCCCCATGCAAATTATTCAACCGATCCCCAAATGACATGAATGCCGCCTTTTTACGTGAGTGTTTTTGCCAGAACCGACATTCGGAACGCATAATATTCAGCATACAGTTGTGGAGGGCTTTGGCATCGATGGCAAATTCAAATTTCTCAATAATCTGAAAACCCTGCTCAGCCCTCCTCATCGGCCAAACACAGCACCGGACAAAAGAAACTGTTTTGTTCGCACGCCAAGATCGCTAAGTTTGGCTCAATTAACACATCGCCACCGTTAAAAGGATTATGATCATGGCTGGAAAAATTGACGCCCATCTTGCCGACCTTGGCATCACTCTTCCGACCGCCACCGCACCGGTTGCCAATTACGTGCCCTATGTTATTTCGGGCAACCTCGTCCATATCTCGGGCCAGATCACCATGGAAAATGGCGAACTGAAATTCGTTGGCAAACTCGGCAAGGACTATCAGGTCGAAGACGGCCAGAAAGCCGCGCGTCTTTGTGCACTCAATCTGGTCGCACAGCTCAAATCCGCGATTGGTGATCTGGACAAAGTCACCCGCGTCGTCAAACTCAACGCGTTTGTGAATTCCGATCCGGCCTTCACCGATCAACCCAAAGTCGTCAATGGCGCGTCAGACACCATGGTCGAAATCTTTGGCGATGCTGGCAAACATGCCCGCTCTGCGGTTGGGGTTGCGTCGTTGCCACTTGGCGTTGCTGTTGAAATCGACGGCATCTTTGAAATCGCCAACTGATCCGGATAAACAGGTCAGCAGACCCAAAAATCAAAGCCGGGCAGTCGCCCGGCTTTTTCGTTACTCGACAGTTTTTGCCAACTGTTCAATCACGGTTCCCCACCCGTCGAAGAATCCCATCTCCTGATGTTTCAGGGAATCTTCCGTATTTCGATGCAATACATGCGCCCGGTACAGCGTGCCGTTACCCTCCGGCGTGAAGGTTATGATCGCGGTCAGGGCCAACCACGGCTCGGCCGGTTGCCACCCCTCTTGCAGGACCGTCGTCCAGACAAGTCGCTTATCGGGAACAACCTCAAGAAAGCAGCCTTCAACATGGGGCTGAAAATCTTCGCCACTTTGGCGCATCCGTGTCTCAAACCCGCCGCCAGCGCGCAGGTCTAGCTTGATCACCTTGCATTCTATCGGGGCCGGTATCCACCATTTTTCAAGATGTTCGGGCGTACTCCATGCTTGCCAAACTGTCGATGGCGATGCCTTGATGAAACGCTCGACCGTCAGTTCGGACTGATTAATTGCCATCTTCAGATCTCCCGATCATTTGGGTTTCGACATAATCGGCAAGGCGATCGGTTTGCGCCTGCCAAAGTTTTCGCTGCTCGGAAAGCCAGGCTTCGGCTGCTGCCAGTTTTTCGGCATTGATCAGGCACGTTCGGACACGCCCGACCTTTTCTGATCGGATCAAGCCATCACTTTCAAGAACACGCAAATGCTTCATGAAAGACGGCAACCCCATGTCAAACGGTTCCGCCAGTTCCTTGACCGATGCCGGTCCTTTCGTCAGCCGACTCAAAACCGCCCTGCGTGTCGGGTCGGCAAGGGCGTGAAAGGCCGCATCAAGTGATGATTGATAGTTTTCCATATGGCGAACCATAATAAACAGTTCTCCTTTTGGCAAACTATTTTTATAACATCTCGTCAAAACGTTCTTGACCTCAACCACAGTTAAGGTCCGACAAACACCGCATCACATCCCAAAAAGGAAAATCAACGATGCGCATTTTTATCACCGGCGGCACCGGCCTGATTGGATCGGCGATTGTTAAAAACCTGATCGCCCATGATCATCAAGTTTTCGCTCTTGCCCGGTCCGATATCAGCAAGAACAAACTGATCACAGCCGGGGCAACACCAATCCCCGGTGACATCACCCAGCCCCAAAAATGGTGCGCGGATTTACCCGATATCGACGCGGCCATTCACACCGCCTGTGATTTTTCCGATGCCATGGCGCAAATGGATGAAACATTGCTGGATCACTTGATCCCGGCCCTTACACGTCCAAAGCAACATCACTCCGGTCCGGTACGGTTTATCTATACCGGCGGCAACTGGATGTATCCCCAAACCAACGCAACCCCGACATCACCCGGCGTCATGACCGCCGTTGATGAAACCACCCCCTTTGACCCCTTGCCGGAATTTATATGGGGATTAACCGGCATCAAACGGGTTCTGTCGGCTGCCAATCTTGCGGGCATCGTCATTCACCCATCCTGCGTTTACGACACCGGTGAAAAGGGCCAAAGCGGAATTCTTGCGCGCGACATCGAAACCGCCCAAACCGACAACCGCGTCACCCTTGTCGGTGGCGATGATATCTATCAACCCATGGTTCATGCCGATGATATCGCAGACCTTTACCGTCTGGCCCTTGAACACGCCAAACCCGGCGAAAGTTATATCGGGTCGGCCATCAATGATGTCTCAACCCGTGAGGTCGCCGAGCTGATCGCCACACATTTCGGAGCGGAAAACTGTCAGATTGACACCATCAGCACGGCTGAGGCCATGGCACGATATGGCAACTGGGCCCGCGGCCTTGCCCATAATCAGCAACTCAGCAGTGCCAAGGCCATGCAAGACCTTGGCTGGTCACCCCGCCATACCGATTTTGCCGCCGACATGGCACGTCATGCAAAAACCATTGCTAAATTGGGGCCTAACTCTCGCTGCTGATCGCCTTAAGGCCCACAACACCGCCAATAATCATCAGAAGGAAAACACCCTTCATCACGGTCATCGGTTCCTTGAAAAATACCAAACCAATCACCGCAATCGCCGCGGTGCCAAGCCCGGCCCAAACCGCATAGGCCGTGCCAATCGGAATAACGCGCAAGGTTAAAGATAGCACCCAGAAACTCAAGCCATAGACAACAAGTGTGAGAACCGAAAACCGCCAATCGGTAAATCCGTTGGAGAATTTAAGCGACACTGTCCCGACAACTTCAAGACTGATCGCAATAAACAGATAAACCCAGGCAATCATGACAAGTATCCTATGGTGGCATACGCGCAAAAACACGCGCATCGCGGGGCGAACCATCCCAAAATGGCCGATACGGCCCCATGACGCAATCCCCGCATCCGCATAGCCACTGCCCGTTACAGGCATAATGCCCGCGCCCGTTGTTCATCCACGTGTTCATTCACGTGTTCATCCCCGTGCTCATGCCCCACACTGCACACAATCCGCAGACGATCTGCATCAATCCAATTGCCCAAATCACCGCGTATAACCACCACCACGTAAACCATTGCGTCCATCGGGCCAAACGGGCACATTGCCCCAAATGACAGCATACGCGCACGGCAATTGACGAGGGAATGACGACAATGATCAAAACCGATATTCTGATCGCAGGCGGCGGCATCGCCGGCATGAGTGCGGCAGCACGGCTTGCCGCCGACGGACATTCGATCATCATTGTCGATCCGGCCCCCGCTGATATCGGCGAAGGCACGGATTTACGCACCACCGCCTTTTTGGAACCGGGCATCGCCACCCTGAAAAAGGCCGGTGTCTGGGATGCAATCAAACCAACCGGGGCCGAGCTTCGCGTCATGCGCATTGTCGATGCCGGCGGCGAAACTCGCACCCCGCGCGAAACCGCCGACTTTGACGGCGCTGAAACCACACAAGGCTTCTTTGGCTGGAACGTCTCAAACAAGGCCGCCCGCGTCGCCCTGATGGCAAAGCTCGCCACCCTTGATAATGTCGATTTTCGCTTTGCCACCACCGTCACCGGCTTTACCGGCACCGCACGGGCGGGCGTCATCGAACTGTCTGACGGCGAAACGCTGGAGGCCAAATTGGTCATTGCCGCAGACGGCCGCAATTCATCGCTCCGTGAGATGGCGGGCATAAAGCATAAACGCTGGGCCTATGATCAAAGTGCCATGGTGTTTGTCGTCACCCACGACCAACCGCACGATAATATCTCGACCGAAATTCACCGCACCGGCGGGCCGCTGACCCTCGTGCCGATGCCCGATCTGAATGGTAAGCCATGTTCTTCGGTGGTCTGGATGGTCCCGGCCAAGCGTGCCGATGACCTCAATGCGCTCAGCGACGAAGCACTCTCCGCCGAAATCACCCACGACACCATGAACCTGTTTGGCCCGCTGACGGTCGCAAGCCCACGCGCCGTCTGGCCGATGATTTCTCAGGTCCCGTCGCGCCTGATTTCCGCCCGCCTCGCCCTGATTGCCGAGGCCGCGCACGTCGTCCCGCCAATCGGCGCGCAGGGGCTAAACATGAGCCTGCATGACATCGAAACGCTGGCCGAATTGATCGCCAAGGCCAAGCTGCATGGCAAGGATATCGGCGCCACCACCCTGCTGAAATCCTACGAACGCAAACAGCTTCCCAAAACGCTGGCTCGTGTCGGGGGCATTGACCTGCTTAACCGTGCCTCAATGTTTGAGCCCAAACCGCTGCGCGACCTGCGCTACGCGGGCCTGACCGCGATTAACCGCATCGGCCCGCTTCGCAAACTCGCAATCAAGGTCGGGGTTGGGAAATAATCCACGCGCCGCCCCTGTCACTTTCCATCCATAATTTGCCCGTATAGATTGATCTCATCACATTCAAAACGGATCGGAATTGTCATGCGTCTTGTTGTTGCTGCCACCGCCCTTAGCCTTTCTCTTGCCACCCTTTCGGGCTGCACGGGGAAAACCGGCGAATATGCCGGTCAGGGGGCTGGACTTGGCGCGATTTCCGGCGCGGTCGGCGGCTTTGTCACCGCTGCGATCTTTGGTGGCAACCCGGCCGAGGCCGCGGCACGATCTGCCGTTTATGGTGGGGCTGCGGGTGCCACCGCCGGGGCCATTTCTGGCGCCTCAGCAGATGCCGCAACCCGTGAAAGCTTCGAAGCCGCGCAAAAAGAAAAACGCGACAGGATTCAGGCCAAGATCGGCGATGATGCCTTTGCCGGGCTGACCGCACTTGCCAAATGCGATCACGCAACCGCCCTTGGCAAGGCCGATATCGCCCAACAGTCCGCCACCCCGGACTTCGCCCTTGCCGGTCTGTGGCTTGAAGCCCTGACCTATTCCGATCAGGGACAAGAAAGTCAGGCCCGCACGCTGTATCCCGAAATCGTCGCAAAAGACGCCAAAATCAGTGACGACACCGCCGCCGAACAACGCCGCCGCGAACTGGCCGATGGTCTTTCGGAAATTCGCGGCGAATATGACCTGCCCAAAGTCTGCTCGGCACCATAACCCGCCTGCCAGACAGAAAATGGGGGCGGGCCATTCACGCCCTGCCCCCACTTAACTCTGATGCAACCAAAGCTCCACCATGAAGCCGTCCGGCTTGCCGGGGCGTGGGGACTGCAGGGTGAGTTTGCCGCCGGTGTTGCGCATGATGGTTTCAACAATCGAAAGCCCCAATCCCGCACCGCGCGCCTTGGTGTGCGATCGTTTGAACCGTGCGGTCAGTTCGGTCATGTCCTTGGGGTCGACAACATCGCCGTCATTGGACACCGTAATCACATTGCTGCCAACAACCTCGATCGCCACCGGCTGGCTGTCATCGCCGTGTTTCAGGGCATTTTCAATCAGGTTGCGCATACAAATCGCAAAGGCATCGACATCAATGTTGGCGTTGAGCGCCGCGGCATTCTTGCCATCCCACCGAATGCGCCCCGCCCCGTCTGACACCCGTTCAAGGTCATCAATCACAAGCCCCAATGTCGTGCCAAGCTTCTGATTTTTCCCCGTCGGGCTGGTGCCCACCCCGGCCTCGGCACGGGCAAGCTGAAGCAGCTTTTCCGACAATCTTGACAGGCGTTTTAACGATTCTTCGGTCTGTTGCGCGCGTTTAAGCCCCGGATGATCGGCCGGAAGCTCCAGCAAAAGCCGCTGCGTCTGTGCCAACGCGGCCGCAATGGGCGTGCGCAGTTCATGCGCACTGTGCGCGGTAAAGGTCCGCTCGGCGCGCAGAGCCGCATCAAGCTTTTCCATCAACCGGTTGACGGCCGTGATCATGGTGTGGATTTCATCGGGCGCGTCATCTTGCTCAATCGGCGAAAGGTTGCCTTCGCTGCGCGCCTCAATGTCATCACGCACGCGCCGCACCGGTTGCAACCCCTGGCGCACGGCAAAAATAATTCCGATGATCACAGCCGGGATCAGCAAAATGATCGGCAGGAACTGCGCACTGACACTCGCGATCAATGCCTCATGCCGGTGATTGAGCGATTCCGCAACCTGAATAACCCGCGTGCCGTCATGCACCACGGCGGAATAAATGCGAAAATCATCGTCGGTATGGAACCCTTCAAGCAACGGGGCGGAAAACGGCTCTTCCTCCGCATTGGCCGAGCGCAACAAAAGCCGCCCGGACACATCGCGCACCTGATACATCAGGTAATCGGTGCCAATTTCATCCTCGCCTTCGCCGCGATCACCGGTTCTGATTTCGCCCGGTTCGGGGCTTTTGACCACCACCGTTTGGCTGTCGCTGCCATTATGGATCAGGTAATCATCAATCAAAGGCGCATAGCGATAGGCCGATTTGACAAGGCTGCTGTCAAACACCTCCTGCATTTCATGATACATGGTGAAATCTGCAAGCAACGATCCCGCAATCCAGAAAACACCCACCATCACCGTCAGGCGTTTGGTCAGGGCAAACTGCAGGCTTTTGGTCGAAAACATCGTTATCCCCCCACCCGATAGCCAACACCGCGCACGGTTTTAATTACATCCTTGCCAATCTTACGCCGCAGGCGACTGACATAAACCTCAACCGTGTTGCTTTCGATCTCCGCGCCAAATTCATACAGCGCTTCTTCAAGCTGGCGTTTGGAGAGTGTCTGTCCGGGGCGACGCACCATCTGATCGAGCAACGCCCATTCGCGCGATGTCACATCGATCTGCGCGCCATTGATCATCACCACCCGCCCGGCAAGATCCACCTCCACCCCACCGGCAAGTGCGACAAACGGGTTGGGATTACCGCTATAGCGCCGTGCCACCGCCGACAGTCGTGCCGACAACTCATTTAAATCAAACGGCTTGACCAGATAATCATCCGCCCCGGCATTTAACCCCTCAATCCGGTCGGAAATCTGATCTTGCGCGGTCAGGATAATGCACGGCATGGCCGATCCGTTACGGCGCAAAGCCCGCAACAAATCAATCCCGTGCCCATCGGGCAGGTTAAGGTCCAGCAACAGCACATCATAATTGGTGCCGCGGATCATGATCTCGGCATCATGGATGCTTTCGGTGTGATCGACCGCCTCACCTGCGGCCAGTAAGTGGTCGCGGACCGCCTCGGCCAGCATGACCTCGTCTTCCACCAGAAGAATGCGCAAAAACCTGTCCTCGCCTGCATGACGCCCATGTGACCGGCCTGAGTATCGCCCTTTCCTGACAACAGCCTGAACACCCGCGATTTCGCTCTTCAGGTAGCTGTCAGGAAACGCTGCCATATTCTGGCACATCGAATGTACGTGGCTTTAACCCGCTTTGTCTTTGACCTTTATGAAGGAACTGCGCTGTGAAAAGAACTGTTTTCCCAACTCCTGCACCTAAAACTGTCCTGTCAAAATCAACCCTGTCGGCGGCTCTGGCCTTTACCGTTCTGGCCGCGGGTTCCCTTGGTGTTCTATCCACCCCGGCCCACGCCAGCGATGACATGTGCAACGTGCCGAAGGCCGATTGGAAAACCAAAGAAGCGCTAACTGAAAAACTCACCGCCGAAGGCTGGGACGTGCGCAAAGTCAAAACCGAAGACGGCTGCTTTGAAGTTTACGCCATAGATGCCAACGGCAAAAAGGTCGAAGCCTATTTCAACCCAAACACCTTTGAAGCCGTCAAAATCAAAAAACAAGACTAGGGTCTGGCTCCCGGTTCTGCTGCCCCTCTTTAAGTTGGCCTTTTTTAGCCAAGGACAGCTTAAAGGCGTTTTGGCGGGCATGCTCAATGCGTCAGGTCCCCACCGACGCATTGCCCGCCAAAACCACCCGCGATGCCCCAAATCTAACGCCCCAAGAAGGAAAGCACATCATGTCATCGGTAAAAGTATGGGACCCGTTCGTCCGTCTGTTTCACTGGGGCTTGGCCGCAAGTTTCGCCATCGCCTGGATCACCGCCGATGACTGGGACACCCTACATCACTGGGCGGGCTATGCCGCCGCCGCCCTGATTGGCATGCGTCTTGTCTGGGGATTAATCGGCTCGCGCTATGCCCGCTTTACCCAGTTTATCAAAAGCCCGGCGACCACCATTGGCTATATTGGCGATGTCATCCGCGGCCGCGAACGCCGCTATATCGGTCATAACCCGGCCGGGGCTGCGATGGTAATGTTGCTGATCCTTGCCATGCTGGGCTGTGCCTTTACCGGCTGGCTTTACACCACCGATGCCTTTTGGGGCTCGGACTGGGTCGAGGAAACCCACGAAATTCTCGCCAATGGTTTGCTGATTCTGGTTCTGGTCCATATCGCCGGCGTGTTGCTGGCAAGCCTGCGCCACCATGAAAATTTGGTGCGTGCGATGATCACCGGCAAAAAACGCCGCGCGCTTTCCGACGACATCGGCTAACGCCAACACGATCTTGTTGCAACCTTCCTCAACATCCAGCTCCCTAAACACCTGTCCCAACCTTGCAACCGCGCCCTCACAGGGTCGGTTGCATTTTTCTGACCGCACTTTAGGGGCAGAACCTAAACCGGGCGCGCCGGGTTCCCCACCACCGTCACCCCGGCGGGCACATCCTTTGTCACCACCGATCCCGCGCCGATGATGGCATTCTCGCCAATCGTGATGCCGGGCAGGATAATCGCCGCCCCGCCGATCCAGACATTTTCGCCAATCGTCACGGGCATGGCGCGTTCAAGGTTCTGCTGACGAAGTGCCGGGTCCTTATGATGATCGGCACAGTAAATCTGCACATTGGGGCCCAGCATCGCATAATCGCCAATCGACACCGGCGCACTATCAAGAACAACGCATCCGGCATTGAGAAACACCGCCTTGCCAAGCGTGATATTCACCCCATAGGCGCAATGAAATGGCGCTTCGATCCGCGCATCCTCGGCACAGGCGGCAAACAGTGCGCGCAACTTTTCCCCGATATTGCCGCGGATGTCGGGCGGGGTCGTGCTGTGTTCAAACGCCGCCGCACGCGCCGCGGCGCGCAAGGCTTCAAGTGCTGGGTCAAGGCAGGAATACCAATCCCCGGACTTCATTTTTTCTAACGCACTCAAAGGCATGGTGATCCGTGGTGTTGTTTGGGGTCAGAACCTTAAGACATCAACACGTTACGTCGGATTGCACGCCTGCGCAATCACCACCGCATCGCACCCAAACAGGTTGCGGAGCACCATGCTTTGCTGCGCTAATGCTGCGCTATTTCCCCGTCACATGCGCAAGATCACCGGCATGGGTCGCCAACCCGTCGCACGCCCGTGCCCATGATGTATCACCATCATAAAGAGCGGACCGGACATAGGCCCACGTCATGCGCTGCGTAATCGCAAGGCGATCCGGGTCCTCGTCATCGGTTTCCTTGGCATCATATCCGGCAATCCCGCCAAGCCCATGCTTGCCCCCGACAAGGGTCAGCAACGCATCACTGCCCGGCGCATGGTAAAACGGATCGGTATGCCATGCCGCCCCGCGCGTGGTCAGATGCGGGTTCACATCACTGTCCCCCGCCACCACCAAAGTCCGGGTGGTCAAATGCGCAAAGTCGGGATTAAGTGCTGTATAATTCTCGCGCGCATGGGGGCTTAAACTATCCCCGCCGTTGCCCGGTGCGGCCAATAACACACCGGCTTTAATGCGCGGTTCAATGAGGTTCACATCCTGCGCATCCGGGTCTTTTATGTCGGTCAACCGCGCGCCGAGCAACATGCCCACCGTCTGCCCGCCAAGCGAATGCCCGACCGCCGCGATCCTGTCATGGTCAAGCCGCCCGTCAAGCACCGGGCTTGCCGTCTCGATGTCTTTGAGGTGATCAAGGATCAGCTTGAAATCCTCCACCCGCGACCGCCAGAAAAACGGCGCACCGGGGGCATCCATGTCAAACCCGGCAACCTTCGAATTGCCATGCGTTGGCTGGATCACGACAAAACCATGCTCGGCATAAAAATTGGCCAGCGGCCCGTAGCCGTCCTTTGACGGGATATAAAGCGACGGCCCATGCCCGTGCGACAGCAAAATAATCGGTAAATTCCGACCCTGCATCGGGGCGGTAATCCGCATTTCAATCGGCTTGGGCCGGCCTGCGGCATCAAGCATCACCGGGGTGATCGAAATGGTCGAAACCGGCTCATCAACCGGAATGTGCCGCGCCTTGTTAATCAGCTTGTTCATGCTCGGTCTCCTTAAATTTGGTTGGCGAAGCTACAGATTTCGCCTATACATCGTGAAACGGAACAATGATCCACAAAACAAATGGAACATCGTTCCGCTTACGCAAGCCAAATACGGAACATTGTTCCGCTTATCAAGTGCAAATGTGAACGGGTGATTTCCGTATCACAGCAAAAGACCGATTTTAGGGTTGGAAAACAACGCGATGGCCAAAGAAACCACGACCGAAAAAAAAGTCGCCACCGCCACAAATGCCCCTCACGCCACGCGCACCACCCGTGCGGATGCCCTGCGCAACGAAGACGCGCTTCTCGAAGCCGCCAAGGTGGTTTTTGCCAACGTCGGGGTTGATGCACCGGTGCGTGAAATTGCCGCCCAGGCCGGGGTGGGTGTCGGAACGCTATATCGCCGCTTTCCCACCCGCAGCGACCTTGTCGTCGGGGTGTTCAAACGCGAAGTCGATGCCTGCGCGGCCGAGGCCCCCAAACTCGCCAACGCCCACCCACCGGGCGAGGCGCTGTCACGCTGGCTCAAACGCTATTGCCAGTTCATTGTCACCAAAAAGGGATTGGCATCCGCCCTGCATTCGGGCGATCCGGCCTTTGACGCCCTGCCCGCCTATTTCCGAAGCAACTTTGAACCGGCCCTGACCGATCTGCTGGCCGCTGCCGCCAAGGCCGGTGAAGCCCGGCACGATGTGGACGCCTATGACCTGCTGCGCGCGATTGGCAACCTTGCCAGCACGGGTGGGAAGGACGGCCCCGATGGCATGGAACATACCTATCGCATGCTTGATCTGATGATTGACGGGTTGCGCTTTGGCACGCCGCGCTAAGCGCTCTCGCCTATCTTACCCGTAATCGGGCGCAAACAGATCAAGATCAAGCGTCGGCTTCACCCCGATGTCGCGGCGATGCTTTTTCAAAAATGCACTCGCCGCATCGCGCCCGGTATCGCGCAGCTTGGTCATAAAGCTCCATTGCGCATTCATTTTCGACGATTGATCAAATTCCAGCATCGCCTCGCTGGCGATACAATGCATCCGCATCGCACCCCACTTGCTGGCTTCACAGGCATGATCGGGTGCATCATTGCGCAGGATCGAAATCAACCGCAGCTCCTTCATCAGGCTGCTGTTAAACGACACTTCATTGAGCCGGTTGGAAATATCGCGTGACGTTTTGGGAACGCCGGGTCGCTTGACCGGATTGATCTGCACGAGAACCGTATCATCCGATCCGCATTCGCGCACCAGCGGCCCCAAACTGGGGTTGCCGCTATAGCCCCCATCCCAATAGGGCACGCCATCAATCTCAATCGCCTTGTAAATCGTGGGCAAACAGGCCGATGCCAACAACACATCAACGGTGATGTCGGGATTGCGAAACACCCGACCCTGCCCGGTTTCCACATTGGTCGCGGTGACAAACAATTTCGCCGGACTGTGATTAAGCGCGGCAAAATCGACAACCCCCTCAAGGATCGCGGTTAGCGGATTATCGCCAAGCGGATTAAGGTCATAGGGCGAAAACATCTTCGCACTCATATCCATCCACATATAGGCAAATGAGTTTTCAAGCGACCAGTTGCCAAACAGGATATCCATCGGGCTGCGTTGAAGCGGGCTGAACCGCGCCGCCTCCGACACATTTTCCCAAAACGTCTCAAGGTCTTCACGCGCCGCCTTATGCCCACCCTTGGCCAGCCCCGACGCCATCACGGCCGCATTCATCGCACCCGCTGACGTCCCCGAAATCGCCTCAATGACGATTTCCTCATCCTCAAGCAACCGATCCAGAACGCCCCACGTAAACGCCCCGTGCGACCCGCCGCCCTGAAGGGCCAGACTGATGTTCTTTTGCGGTTTCTTGCCCGCGGCGGTTTTCTGCGCCGCCACCGGTTTCTTCGCCGCCCCGGATTTCTTCACAGCTTCGCTCATGCCAACTCCTGCGTCACATCATCCTGCCATCATGCCATTGTGCCATCATGCGGGCAGCACCACCCCTGATGATATGTCGCATAATCACGGATTTACCAGACGTGATGGTTTTAAAACAATGCAGAGCGATCAAGGCGATAGACCGGCAGTGCTGCCCTGTCCCCGTCAGCTCCGCAAATATCCTGTGCCCGCGCAGAGCCTCTGCCCGCGAAGGCGCGGTACGCGGCACGCGAACCGCGCCCCACCCGCACCACCTTGGATGCCCGCCTTCGCGGGCATGACGTACCGGGTTCCCAGCCCCCTCATCACCCCGTCCCTGTCACCGCAGCGCCCGTCATGTTACCCCGCGCGCTCAGTCACCTTCCCGCGCCCTCCCCCGTCACCCCCGCGAAGGCGGGGGTCCATCGCGCCACCCGCACAAACGTCAATGAAATGTATATACCCTTGACATATACTCACCTCACGCACAAAATATATCCAACCCGTATATACCGGCTGGAGCCATCCCATGACCCAAGCATCCGTTTTTCTAAACAACAAAACACAGGCCATCCGCCTGCCAAAGGACGTGGCATTTCCCGACGGCATCAAATCGGTCGAGGTGATTACGGTCGGCTCAACACGGGTCATCATGCCCGCCGATCAACTATGGGATAGTTTCTTTGACGCCCATACCGTCAGCGACGATTTCATGAGCGACCGCGACCAGCCCGACATGCAAAAGCGTGAGGCTTTCTAACCATGCTGCGCTTTATGCTCGATACCAATATCTGCATCTATACGCTCAAAAACCGCCCACCCTCGGTTCGCGAAAACTTTAACCGTTATAGCGGTGCGATGGCCATTTCCTCGGTCACACAGGCCGAACTGATCTATGGCGCAATGAAATCCGCCCAACCCGAAAGCAATCTCGCAACCATCGAACAATTCGCCGCCCGCCTGACCGTGCTTGATTTCGATGCCAATGCCGCCGGTCATTACGGCGACATCCGAAGCATGCTTGAAAAACAGGGCAACATCATCGGCCCGTACGACCTCATGATCGCCGGGCACGCCCGCAGTCAGGGCCTAACGCTGGTCACGAACAATCTGCGCGAATTTGAACGGGTGGATGGTCTACGGCTGGAGAATTGGGTTTAACAAACTCCTGCGTTTCACACCAAAAATTATCCATCTTTTCAATCATCAAGCTTCACAATATCAAATGACATTTTATCAAGAAGATAATCAAGTTGAGAGAGAGCAACCTCTGCTTCTTCCCTACTATCAAAAAATCGAGCCGAAATTATATCTGGTTTAAAAATATCACTATTTGCAAAATCGAGCTCTCGGTCAGGCGCTTCGACACGGGACAAGTAATTTTTGACACTATCTATAATAGCTTCAATTACAAATTTCTCACTCACTGAACTTCTCCACACCGCCTAAATACAAACCAAATTTCGTAGGGAAAATTATTTCCGAAAACAGATTATATTCTTAAAATTCATCTAGTAATGAAAATACTATGTCCCGCGACATAATCTCTTCAGGCGGGTTAGGTGCCTACTATCCACTATATCCATCATTTCGAGAAGCACACCTGCAGCAGTTTGCGTTTCCTCCAAAGTCATTGAAGAGAACGTCAGCAGGTCATCCAAGTTATCAGAATGGGACTCCACCTGAGACAATCTTTCGAGTGCTATAAGGCGATCATGATCCAAATCTGGATAATCTCTGCAAAGGTGTACTATCTGATTTTTCAATCCAACAATACCGGGACATTTGAATGCTAAGAATACGTCCAATACACGGCGAAGAACATTAGGGAGCATATAGCCGTGGTCATCGTATACGTCATGGTTTTCTGAAAACTTCAGCACGTGACTGAAAAGGAAGTGATACTCAGAGTCATATTCTCTTAGCAGACGAGACATTTTAACAATATTGGAAAAACGACGGCTCTCCCCAGCGGGGATAGTGACATCAATGAAGAGCAACGAAGCCGTTGGCTCTGGAGCGCTCGCCTTTCCTTTCCATATCTTTCTAAACTCATTCATACATTGCAAATTATGCGTGAGAATGAATATTTGTCCCGCCTCACTTAAATGCTTTAGGAGAAGTGAACAGGCGTAATTAAGGGCTTTACTATCTAAACTCGACACAGGATCGTCGACAACAACAATTAAGTCTTTAAGATTTCGACCTTCTGCCTCAATTGACGAAAGGAAGTAAGAAATTGCGATAGCAGTTTTTTCTCCCTCGCTTGGCATCCCCCTTATTGATTTTCCATGCCGATGAAACTCGTAGCCCTTGTCGACTGGGTGCACCTTGAGTTCATCATGCCCAAGATAGGAGGCAATTAGGTTATTAATCAAATCTGCTGCTGGGCCGTGTTCTTTGATTTTTTGCTGAAGCTGATTTGCCGAAGCGTTTAGGCGTTCAAGTACTTCTCCTGCAGCCAGAACACTGACATGCGCCTCATCGAGTTCTTTGGCGAGCGCTTCATACTCGTCGAAGCAGCCTGCAATAAAATGTTTGCGGATTGCTAGTTCGGACTTGTCCTTGTGCTTCTGGAAATCACCGACAATACTATTATGTGTGGTAATCGTCGCGTTAGCATCAGTGATCGTTTGAGCTAACTTCTTCACCGACATCACCACATCAGCATGTAAAGCTACTCCCGACATGTCAGATGGAGTTGCCGGACTTTTCTGTTTCTGAGACAGAACCTTGTCCAAACTGCCGAGATAGGTTCGAACCTTGTAAATTTCCTGAAAAAGACTCTCTCTAGTATCTTTGAAAGCATGCCGTAGCTCGGTTACAAGAAACCCTGTTTCAGGTAAGTTTTCTTCGAGCTTTTGCAGCCTTTCCATAACATTTTTAAGGCGTTCACTAGTCCTAGCCAGCTTCGCAACAAACTCATCGAACTTGCTATCGAATGCTGACGAAAGAAGGGCTTTTCGCTCGTGTGTGATTTCGTTTCCACAAAGAAGACAATTCTCAAGATCATTAGCTTCATGAAATTGATGCCCGTGCTTTAGCCAAAGCAACATGTCAGGGAATCTATGCACTTCCTCAAGTGCTACCTTAGCTAAGGACTGAGAACAGATTTCCGAAATAAACTGATATGCTGTTTCTACACTTTTGGAATCGAACTCTAATGGTTTCTGCGCCAGAAAAGGGTCACGAGCGCGCAGAGCCTCTTCTGCTGCAACGAGTTCGTCTTCAGTAAGTTCGCTAAGCTTCTCGACTTTCCACGTCTCGTAATCTTTCGCCAGTGCTGGCGCTTCATATTTCCGGTTCCCAAGATGAAGGTGCGAAGCTGTCATCTTTGCCCGATCACGCTTAAACTGTGAGAACGCTTTTTCAGCCGACTTCTCGTTTAACTGCGCCGTATTTATTATGATTTTTTGCGCTAAAATTTGCTGCTCAATACTTTTCAATTCGGCAGCAGCATCTGCCTGATCAGCGCCAATCAAAAAAACTGGATTTGCATGTCCAGTTGTCCATCGAATGTTCTTATCGATGTAATCAGAGTTGAATACGAGTAAATGTTTCTCCAACCCATTTAGTTTGGAAGGAAGCCCGTAACTTTGCCCATCATCTAGTGTCACCTCGAAAGAACAGTTTTCTGGTATATGTTCCTGAGGGCTACCAGCCTCTAGGCATGCAAACAGCCGTGATAGCGTACTTTTTCCAGACCCGTTAAAGCCATAAACTAAATTGTACCTACGAAAATCTAAAGAGGGTGATTTAGCAGTGCGGTCAGAAAATATTCCCAATCTATGCATAGATTGAATGTTCGTTACAATCGCAGCCATCCCACCCCCTTGCTGTTGCTCACTCCACCTTTGTCAAAGCATCAGATCGATAATGCCATCAGCGAATCAACTATAAATTGATATTTGCATTTTTTGCACACAAACATAAGTGATGTCTTATTTAGAAAAACCCTAATCCCACTCAATCGCCGCCGGTAAATCCAGTTTCGGCGCCTGATCCATCACCATCGTAAGGAAAATGCGCGCAATCGGCGACAGGCTTTTGCTCTGGCGCGTGATCACGCCAATCGGGCGGTGGCGTGTGGGGTGGCTCAGTGGCACGAAGGTTAGTTTGGCGTCTGCGGTTTGATCCGACACCCCGGTTGCGATGCGCGCGGCCAATTCCGGCAGCACGGTAATCCCCACCCCTTCGGCGACCATCGCGGCCAGCGTGATGGTGTTGGATGTTTCGACCACCGGGCGCAATCCCGCCACCAGATCGGCGGCTGCATTTATCGCCGTGTCGGCCCCCGGCTTTGCCGCCGATTTTGCCGCCGATGACCCGCTTTTGGCCGCCTCTGCCATGGCGCGTTCGGCCCGCGCGGCACTGTCCATCACCGCCTGTGCCGCCCCGATGCCAAGGGCGGCGGCCTTTGCCACCGATGCACTGACCGGCATGGTTGGCAAGATGGCCGGTGTAGTAGATGTGGTTGATGTGGTGGATGTGGTTGGCGTGGTGGATGTGATGCCCCCAAACCCCTGATCGGCCATCATCGCGCGCGTGCCTGATTCCGGGCCAAGGCCGACAAATGGCTGATCAATAAGGTCCGACCACGCGATTTCCGATTGCCCAGCAAATTCATGATCGGCCCGGCACAGCACGCCAAACCGGTCGGAAAAAAGCGGACTGAACGCAATATCGGGCAAATCCTGCCATTCCCCGGCAATGCCAAAATCAACCGCCCCATTGGCCACCGCTTCATGCACTTCCCCGGCATTCATTTCATCAAGCCGCAATCGCGCATCGGGATGCTCGGCGATGAAATGGCGGATCACGCCGGGCAGAATGCGGGTTAAAACCGACGGGGCCGCCGCAATGCGGATTTTCCCGCCAATCCCGCGCGACAGCGCATCAAGATCGCCAAGCGCCTCTTCAAAATCACCAATCAACCGCCGCGCAATCGGCAAAAACCGCTCCCCGGTCACGGTCAACGACACATGGCGCGTCGTGCGATCAAAAAGGGCAGCCCCCGTCACATCCTCAAACTGGCGAATGGTCGCGGTAATGGCGGGCGAGCCCAGCCCAAGGGCGGTGGCCGCCGCACTAAACGATCCCTGCTCGGCCACGGCAACAAACACGCGCATATGGCGGATATTAAGTGATGACAGCATGATTTTCGATGTCCGTTCCAGTAAATGTGCGCCTGCCCAAAAAGACCATAGCGCCCAATCCCCATCCGGGCAAAAGGCTTCTTGCGTGTTTTACATCGCCAAACGCTACTTTAGAGGGCATTGTGGTGGGGTGCTTCCCCTGTAGGCAACAGAGAATGACGTTAAGAGCATGACAGAAGATCACAAACCAAAACTGCTGGAGAGCGATGAAGCCCTTAACCTGTGGCGCCAAGGCCGCAACGCATGGAACCGTTGGATTGATCGATATCCGGGCATTGACGTCAGTTTTGCTGATGTGGATTTCTCAAATGAACGAGATTCTCGAGGAAAACTGTCTTTCAAAGGCTATAATTTCGGCGACGGCAATGTGGATTTCAGTCATGCCACTTTCGGTAACAGAAATGTCGATTTCTCTAATGCTACGTTCGGCAAAGGAAACGTGAACTTCAGTTATACCACTGTTGGTGACGGTAACATGGCCTTTTTTGAGACCACTTTTGGTGACGGCAACGTAAACTTCTCTTGGGTCAATTTTGGCGACGGCGGCGCGTTCTTCTCTGATACCACTTTCGGCAACGGTGACGTCACCTTCGATCAGGCTAAGTTCACAAACTTGGTTTTTGACCCTACAATAATTGGATCAGGTCATATTGACGCAACAGGGTTGTCGATCAAAAGTAAGCTAATTTTTACACTCCCCTCCTCCGCTGAAACGTTGAAATCTTTTAGCCTGTTTGGCTCATCGTTTGACGGGCCGTTTGCTCTTTTGGGTAACCTCAGCATCGTCCTCGACCTTCGGGCCACGCGATACTCCCATCAGGTTGATCTCAGCAGGCTCAACGTCAAATTGAGGCGTGCATGGCAAGGACTTGGTTGGCCCCCAAAACTCTCGCACGTAGCGAAAGACCCAACAGACGCTGCTCGTCTACGACGCCTAAAAGAAATTGCCGAAGCCAACAAGGACCATCAGGCTGCCCTGCGGTTTTCTGCTGATGAAAACAGGGCGCGGCGGTGGATTGAAACATCATGGTTTGGATCGGTTCTCGACATAGCCTTCAGTGCGTGCAGCAATTACGGCCAAAGCATCCTGCGGCCCTTCTTGTTGCTCTTCGGGTTCTTTTTCGGATTCATCGGTATTTACAAAACGTTGGCGACGGCTAAATGCGTCGAATGGTTGACTGCGTTGGGTCAGTCCACCCTCTTGTCGGTCAGCAACAGCCTGCCCTTCCTACCGCAATCGCGCGAATTGCGCAAAACCGCTCAAGACGCACTCTATTCCAACGACCCCAGCTTTTGGGTCGATGCCCTCATGATCGGACAAGGCGTTTTCAGTTTCGCTTTCCTGTTCCTGATTGGTCTGGGTCTGCGCAACCGTTTCCGTCTGTAGGGTAAAACACCCCGTCAAACGTGTTCCCCGATATCGAAAGAGGCGACGAAATCCCGGTTCGGCGCGCATAGCCGCCAGTTGCGACGGCGTGACGGTTGCGAAAATTACGTCAGCAAATCAACATGATGCGCGCCGCCATTGTCCTGCGCCCACCACATCATCGCCTCATGATAGGCGGGCATATTTGGAAGATCGTTTGAATTCCCGCCTGCGGCGCTGAGCTGCCCCCAGGCTTGCATCAGTTTTTCAACAACCGGCATCCCCATTCCGACATCTTCCCTCCCGCCGTGCACGAAATAGGATTTTTGCACCTCGGAACGGTCGACCACCCAGTCAAACGTGGCCTTTTCATCGTCACTTGCCGCATCGTAAAAATCAATGACGTCACGATACCCTTGGGCGAGATCATCGGGGTTGGCATCCATGATATCGGAAATTCTGTTGTTGAATTCTTTTTTAGCGGCCGAAACCTCCGCCTCGGAAAAAAGGCCCCCTGCATTGCTCTTAACCGCAAAAAGCATCTGACGATCAAGATCCGGAAACCCAACCGCGTCCCATTGCTCCGCCGTCGTGCCCGACGTCCCGGTAATGCCAAGCTTGGCATATCCCGCATCAATCTTGTCACGCGCCATCATCGCCGCACTGGCAAGGGTTCCCGGTGCAGGTGCTGCTGCCGCAGTTTCCTTCGAAACGGCCTGTTGTGACGAAACAGCAGCATTTCCCGCCGTCTGTGATGCCGACTGCCTTTGCCCCGCATTCGACGACAAAGTGGCATATCTGTTCGCCAGAAAACCGGAAATAGACGTCATGACCGCCCCTTACGCTTCCACAATGAAAGGAGAGGAAATCTTATTACACACAACCTTAACACGCAATTTATTTCTACCTATACGTGTTTACGCTACAGGGACCTCTAACTCATGACGTACCACCAAAGGTAACGCCTGACAAAACCACCGCAAAATGCGCAAATCCAATTGTATGATGATTTAATTTTCCTTGGATTCCCGCCATTTTGGCCCAAGGCTCCTACGCTTTTGGCCCTCAAAAAGGGCTGAATGCCGCACATGGGCAGCAAGCGAGGGGCTCAATCATCAGACTATTGCAATAATCGCCCGTCACCCCGATTTCCGCGAAAAGTCCGGATGGGGCATCGCGGGGCTGTTTTTTCGGGTCGATTATTCACTAAAAATGAATAATCAGTCAGAATTTTCGATTTGTGTATTTAATCATCCTCCGGTCAAATAGGGTAAAAGCACCCCAAACAACCGATCAATTCGGATGAGAGAGACCCCAATGCCTGCTTCGCCCGCCCGCAGCTTTACCCGCTTTAACCGCCTGCCGGTTCTGACCCCGGATCGGTCACTGGATCACCTGACGCTCAGTTTCCTTAAGGCACTGGAATCAGAAGGTAAATTCACCGGCGAAATCCATGCAGACTTCCCGACCCGCCTGATCAATGCCACCGATAACAGTGTGTATCAGGTGATGCCGACCGCGGTGTTGCAGCCAAAATCGTGCGATGACATCAATATCGTCATGGAAATGGCCGGGCGCGAAGAATTTAACGAGGTCAAAATCACCCCGCGTGGTGGTGGTACGGGCACCAATGGCCAGTCGCTCAACAACACCATCACCCTTGATACTTCCAAGCATCTCAACACCATACGGGGTTTTGACGCGGATGCTGGGCTGGTGCAAGTTGAGCCGGGCGTGGTGCTCGATCAGCTTAATGCGTGGCTGAAACCCCACGGGTTTTTCTTCCCGCCCGCCGTTTCCACCGCCAGCCGTGCGACCATTGGCGGCATGATCGGATCGGACAGTTCGGGCAAAGGATCGCGGATTTACGGCAAAACAAGCCACTATATCCATGACATGACCACGGTTCTGATCGATGGCACGGATTTCAAAACATCCGCGCTAAGTGCTTCTGATGCCAAGGAAATCATGGCGCGTGAGGATCGCACTGGTGCGCTTTATCGCATGGTCCATGACGAGATTTTCCCACGGCGTGATCAGATCAAGGCCATTTTCCCGGAAATGAACCGCGGACTGACCGGCTATAACCTTAAAGAAGCCGTTTCCGATCAAGGGGATATGAACTTAAGCTTCCTGATCGCCGGGGCCGAAGGCAGCCTTGGCATGGTCAAGGACATCACGCTGCGCGTCATCCCGTTGCCAAAGCATAAAGCCGTCTCTGTCGTCCGTTACGCCAGCTTTGACGCGGCTTTGCGCCATGTTGGCACGTTGGTGCAATTTGATCCCGTCGCGATTGAAAGCATCGATGACAAGGTCATGAAGCTGGCCGAGCAGGATGAAAGCTGGCACATGCTGGGCAAATTGCTCGGCACAGATACCAGCACGGTTCAGACGCGCGGCTTCAATGTTGTTGAATTCATTGGCGAAACCGCCGAAGACGTCGCCGCCAAGCAGGCCGAACTGGCCGCCCATCTTGCCGCCAACCCGACGGCTGAACATGCGCCAATCGGCTGGGTACAGGCCACCGATCCGGCCCAAATTGCCGCCATCTGGTCGATCCGGGCCAAATCCGTCGGGCTTTTGGGCAATCTTGAGGGCAAACGCCGTGCAACCCCGTTTGTCGAAGATACTGCTGTGCCGCCCGAAAATCTGGCCGATTTTATCGCAGATTTCCGTGCTTTACTCGATGCCGAGGGGCTTGATTACGGCATGTTTGGCCATGTCGATGTCGGCTGCCTGCATGTGCGTCCGTTGCTTGATATGTGCGATGAAGAAGACGAAGCCCGCTTGCGGCGCGTGTCGGACGCGGTGGCCGACTTGACCAAACGCTATAACGGCCTGATCTGGGGCGAACATGGCAAGGGTTTTCGCGGTGAATATTCGCCGATTTATTTCGGGCCTGAGCTTTATGACAGCCTGCGCCGCATCAAGGAAGCCTTTGATCCGGAAGGACAATTAAACCCCGGCAAGATCGCATCACCCTATTCCAAAAACATCCCGATTACTGCGATTGATGAAGCCCCGATGCGCGGCCAATATGACCGCCAGATCGAAGAAAAACTCCGCGATGAATACCTTAATGCGACGCGGTGTAACGGCAATGGGGCGTGCTTTAACTGGGATTTGATGGACCCGATGTGCCCGTCCTATAAGGTCACACGCAACCGCATTCATTCGCCCAAGGGCCGGGCTGGCATGGTCCGCGAATGGATCCGGCAATTATCAATCGGCACCGATCCAATGAACCAGGATTTGGCGGTGATCAATGCCCGTGATTTTTCCCATGATGTGTATGAGGCGATGGCCGGTTGCCTGTCGTGCAAGGCGTGCGCGGGGCAATGCCCGGTCAAGGTCGATATCCCGGAAATGAAATCGCGGTTTTTAGAAGCCTATCACACCCGTTACAAACGCCCCGTCAAGGATTACGTGATCGCCAGTTTGGAGGCGCTTGCCCCCATCATGGCCGTGGCCCCCGGCCTGTTTAACGCCCTGCAATCCATCCCGCCGATGCCGTGGATTTTCAAACGCTTGATCGGCCTGACCGACCTTCCAAAGCTTGATCGCAAAGGCCTGAAATCCGCCCTTCGTAAACGCGGCATTGCCCGGTTCAGGCAGGCTGATCTGGATGCGCTCACGTCCGCGCAAAAAGCCAAAGCCGTCATCATCGTGCAGGATTGCTTCACCACCCATTACGATACCAATGTGCTGCTCGCCCATGTCGATCTTCTGCAAACCCTTGGATATCAAGTCTTTGTGCCGCCGTATCGCGCCAATGGCAAGGCCATGCATGTCAAAGGGTTCCTGAAAAAATTCGATTATCAAGCCCAGCAAAACGACATTGTGTACGGCAAAATTGCCGCATCCGGCATTGCCATGGTCGGGATTGAGGCCAGTGTCACCCTGACCTACCGACAGGAATACGCCCAGCGCTTAAGCGACCGTCCAGATTACCGCGTGCATCTGTTCCATGAATGGTTATCGACCGAAATCGACGAGGGCCGCGTCACCCCACCCAAAATGGATAACGCCGTTAACATCAATACCCCGGCAAGCCTGTTTCCCCATTGCACGGAAAAAACATCAATCCCCGATGTCGGCGTGAAATGGCAAAACATCTTTGCCGCGTTCGGTTTAACGCTCACCACCGAAAAGACCGGTTGCTGCGGCATGGCGGGCGTTTACGGCCACGAAACCCGCCATCAGGAAACCTCGCGCGAACTGTATGATATGAGCTGGAAAAAGAAGGTAGATGCATTGAGCACGGACAACATGCTCGTCACCGGCTTCTCATGCCGCTGTCAGGTCAAACGCTACGAAGGCGCAAAACCGCAGCATCCGGTGGAGTATCTGGCCAAACTCATGCAATAATAAATCCCCTGACACCCGGAAAGGTGAGCCTTATGACTGAGCCAAACAGCAATCCGATTGTCCTTGATGGACGGTCTCTTGCAAAGGAAATTGAGCGAACCCTCGCAATCCGGGTGAACGCGCTCAAAGAAAAACGCGGCGGCATAGTCCCGGTTTTGGCAACGATCCTTGTCGGGGCTGATCCTTCTTCTGCCACCTATGTCAGGATGAAGGGTAAGGCCTGCGAACGCGTCGGGATGGAATCCCTTAAGGTCGAGCTTCCCGAAGAAACCACGACCGAAGAACTGCTTGCTGAAATCGCAAAATTAAACGCAAACCCGCGTGTTTGTGGCATCCTGTTGCAACATCCAGTCCCGTCGCAAATTGACGAACGGGCCTGTTTTAATCAAATCGATTTGGCAAAGGATGTCGATGGCGTCACCGTGCTTGGCTTTGGCCGAATGTCGATGGGCGAACCGGCTTATGGATCGGCAACGCCCGCCGGCATCATGCGGATGTTAAACCACTATAATATCCCGGTAGAAGGCAAACATGCCGTTGTCATTGGCCGAAGCCCCATCCTTGGCAAACCGATTGCAATGATGTTGCTCAATGCCAATGCCACCGTGACGATTTGCCATTCGAGAACGAAGAACCTTCCCGATCTTATCAAGTCGGCCGATATCGTCGTTGGCGCGATCGGAAAGCCCGAATTCATCAAGGGTGCATGGATAAAAGACGGTGCCGTTGTTGTCGATGCAGGCTACCATTCCGGCGGGATTGGCGATATTGAAGTCAGTGCCGTGGTCAATACGTGTTCGGCCTATACGCCGGTTCCCGGTGGTGTCGGCCCCATGACAATCGCAACCCTGATTGCCCAAACCGTTGAAGCCGCCGAACACCTGACCGGTTAGACACGGCATCCGGTGGCGTATTTGCCTGCCTGCTTAACCTGAGGATAAGACATGGAACTTTTGCAAAACATTCTTGGTATCGTTATTGCGCTGGCGGTTGGTGTCTTCGTCATCCGGGTTTTCTGGGTCAGCGGCAAAGATCGTCGGTCCAGCGAAGGACGACAACATGAGTCCCTTCCCGGCACGCGGTACTATTCAGGGTCGGGCAGCGGCAACAGCAGCTCTGACCATAGTGGTCGACCGTAAATATGGTCGAGTAAGCTTGCCAAGGCACTCGATACCAGCATTGATGCGTTGGTCAGCTAAACGAACCTGAATTATTTCAAAGCCTTGCATCCGGGCTGAACTCCAGTTCTTCTGCGCTTTCGGCCACATCGGAAAACAGGGAATGCCGCGTATTCAGCAGATAGTTCTTTTCGCGCGGCACAATGACACTCGGCACTGCAAGTGCGAGACCGGCATTTTGATCAAGCCATGCATCGCCGATTTCAGCCGTTGATGTCGGGGCGGGCTGTGCCTGCCAGTCTTTGGGGATTTCGGCATCAGACAGATCGGTGATGAGATCGGCCGGAAGGCGAACTACAAACAAAACATAGCTTGCCAGAAGCCGATAATCGTTCAGATGCACCATGACTTCGAGCATCGCAAGCGATTGCGACCCGGCAAGATAGATCGCGGGTTTGCCCCGGCTGTTCCAGCGCCCGCCATAAAGCCGCGCCCCTTCCCCATCAAATGCCGCGTCTTTCCATTTTCGTTTAAGCAAACGGTACGCGGTGAGTTCAGTCATGCGAAGACGCCGTGTTCCAACCGCCCGATCAGATCAAGCACCGCATCGGTCCCGGCCGATGTCGCAATCATTTCCGCCGGGCACGCGCCCCCCAGCCCTTTTACGGGGCATAACAACCATTGCCGCGCCTGATCCCGGTCACCTTCAAACAGGTTGGTCGCCGCATTAAGCACTTCGGCAAAGCGATACAGCTTGTCGCTTTCATCGACCTTGAAACGCCCCAGCTTGGCCCGGCGTTGCAAGGTCGCCATCGGAATGACGACATATTTTGCCAGTTCCTTACGGTCCAGACCGGCAGCAGATGCCAGCTTGCCATAGGTCGCATAGGGAATACCCTGCTGCAACGCTTCATGCAAAGCAGGCCCGCGCGCGGGAATACCCACCGCCTTCCAGAAAGCAGCACCGGTGTCAGAAACGGGCCTGGCTTGTGCGAGACTTGAGGACATGACAGCCTCCATCAAAATCAAATGATATCATCATTATATATCATTTGAGCGTCGCGACACAAGGAAATGGATATATTCCGCCGGTCAGGCAAGGAAGAACCCTGCCACACTCCGCCATCAGGAAACATCAAGTGAGCTTTATGATCTGAGTTGGAAAAAGAAAGTCGCTGCAACCATTGTCGCCCCACTTAGAAAAAGGGGACTGTCCCCTTTTTTCCGTTTTCCATCAAACGCAGGCCTTTTCTTTTCAGAGTTGTTGTGCTCCACTCGCGAAGACTGATCGGTTCAAGGGGAGAAGGATGAACTTTCCGCAACTAAGAGCTGGCCTTAGGACTTTTTGGCACAAAGCATGGTGGATTATAGTAGGTCTGATCGGCGTACTAGTTGACCGTCTCTCATCCGCCCTTTTTAATGCGATTTCGGATGACAAGATCCTATCCCTCACTCTCTATATTCTAGGCTTTGCAGCTGATCTGATTGCGGAGTTTTGGTCGTGGCTGATTTCGGATGCTAAAATCCCAGTCGCAATTGTGTTGCTGTTTTCTCTCTCGATCTTGGCGAATGTGATTGTTCTCGCATCATGGCTTTATAATCAATCTAAATCCAGTGGGTTTGACTGGTCTGATCCAAAAGAAGTAAAGAAACATTATATTACAGATAGCTGGGAAGACCTGACCTGGATTTGGAGATGGAACGGGAATCAGTTTTGGATACCCCCAAATCCCCTTTGCCCAAAATGCAACGGAGAAATGACGAACAGCAATACATTTCGTCAAATGGAGTGCATCAACTGCAATCATAAGTATTCAATACCGCAGAAGTATAAGAATTCGCGTGATCTAGAGCGCCATGCTGAAGCAGAGATGTATCGAAGAGTTCGAACTGGTGAATTCATCGATATCGTGAAAAAGCAGCAGTCCGAGTAACACTGAATTTTGGGCTCCGCCCATCACAAAAAAGAATGGGCCGCCAAACGGCGACCCATTCGATTAAACTGCGCCAATCAGCGCACGAAGACCGTTGGTCAGCCCGGCCAAGGCTTTAATCAGTTCAACCAACTGTTTAACCATCGGCAGCTCCTTTCAGGGTTGCTGCAGATGCCCCGTCGACGTCCGGGGTTATTGACAATTGCGTCAATAAAGCCGATATTTGGATTGTCCAATCTAAATACTGACCGCATCTGCGGTTGTCGTAAACGTCCCATCGAAAGGTGGGGCGTTTTCGTCGTTTATGGCTTAGATCATCCTCCCACATGGAACACCTGTCAAGCGATTTTGGATCGACGCATGCCGATAAGGCATTGATAATTATGTATTTTATTACACATTTTCACTTTTAGAAAAGGATACAGAGTTGAAAATACTCACTTTTCAAAATTAAATTATCATTTGCTCAACGTTCGTTTTATGTTCCCATATCAGGACAGGGCCAAAGGATGGCCCGATGCAAGATCAGTTCGACACACCCGTTTTTACCATTTGGTCGCGAAAAGAATTTGCTGCGCTCGGCTGCACATGCGGTTGCGGACGGCGTAATGTCGTGATGCTTTGGCAGGATATCTGCAAGCGCCATCTGGGAAGCAACACTCCCCGTCAGATACAAAAAAGGCTGCGCTGCAAGAAATGCGGCGCAGTCCCTGTTGATGTCGTGTTGGCAACCTATGATCGGTTGCAGGACTGGATGTATCAAAAAACCAAGGAAACACATTACCTTGGGTTGACCCGATGTAAATTCACTCTATCTTGAATTCTCACAACCTTGACTTGAACACCAGCCCGGTGTCGAGCAGCATCTCTATGCAATCAGTAGGAAAAGAAAATGGCCATCACAAAACCATTCATGATCACAGGCTTGAAAGACAGAGGCATCGAAAACAAGGAACGTGTTGTTCTTAAGGCAAATGCAGATATTGAGAAGGGAAGAGCCTTTTTAATCTACGACGCCACTTACGATGAGGACGGGGAGCTTTCCAACCAATATCCGCATTTATATGAATTAGTCCTAAATCAGTCAGTGAAAAAAGATGAAATAGTTGTCATCCGCACAACCACTGGAAAATTTGAAACCGATACGCCAGCGAATTCAGTCAAACATCATCGATATTTTTGGGGGCTCGAAAGGACCGTCTGGAACAAAGACAAAACCGAAATCGTTCACGTTGTTCCTGTCACCAGCGCTGCAACGAAGGGGACGTTCTCACCCCTGAAAAAATGATCGTCAGAAAACCTCTCCCCTCCATTCAGCTTTCCAAAATCAGGGTTCTTTGACCTTTCCAAGGTACTCATGAAACGTAATCACCTTCTCACCCATCATGTCGTACCCCTTCAAGGGCCGCCATGATGGGGCGGATCTCGTTATTGTGGAACACCTCGGCGGCGTCCTGAATACTGCCGAAGCCACCGGCATTGACCGGCACAATGCCAAGCAGTTGCGGCGGAACCCGGTGGGCGACCAGGGACGAAAAAAGGGGACCGAAAAAAAGGGACAGTCCCCTTTTCTGATCCAGATGATAAATTCGATGCGACAAGAGTTACATCGCAGGATTGACGCTCTTGTGATGGACCCAAGCTGCTCTAAGTAAACCTCACAGAAACGGCAGCATCTTGCTGATGTGATCAGCAAACGCATCTGTAGCGGGCGATGGACCGAATTCTGATTTGACCACGCGCAGGCCGAGTTTGGGCAAAGGTGGCAGTGGCGATTTCAGGATGAACAGATCGCTTGGCACCGCCTTTTGCATCATCACGCTGATGGCAAGGCCAGAGCGGGTTACGGCAATCAGGCCGGCGAGGCTGTTGCTGGCATAGGCGATTTGGTAGGATAATCCGGCGGCTTGCATGGCATCGCGGGCCGATCTGTGGTCGATAGCGTTGGCGGCGGGCAAGGCCAGCGGGATCGGGGCGGACGGGGCGGATCGTGCGGATGGCCGGTTCTTGGTGTCGGTATTGGTGTTGGCGTTGCTGTTGCTTTCCCCTGCCCCGTTCAGGGTGATGTTTTTGCCGAAATCATGAAGCTCCAGCGTTGGTTTGCTGCCGACCCAGGCGAGTTGTTCGGTTCGGATGGTATCGCTGTTAGGTGTTGTGTTGGACGTCGTGCCGGGAGCCGTGGCGGGCGCAATATCCGGGGTGGAAACCAGCGCCATATCGATCTGGCGCGCATGCAGAAGTTTTTGCAATTCCGGGGTCGGGGCGGAAACCACCTTGATCTCGACATCGGGATAGATCGAGCCGAAACTTTTGAGCAAGGCCGGGAAAAACGCGATCAGGTAATCTTCGGGGCAACCAAACGTGATCGCACCGCGCAGGCCCTGATCCGAAAAGCTTGAGATCGCATCATCATGCAGGCGCAAGATGCGTTCGGCATAGCCCAGAAAACGATCCCCCGCCCCCGTAAGCCTGACCCCACTGCCCGAGCGGTGAAACAGGGTTTGGCCCAGCGCGTCTTCAAGGCGCTGTATCTGCATGGTCACAGTCGACTGGGTGCGCCCGACCTGAATGGCCGCAGCACTGAGCGTTCCGGCATGGGCGGCACGGACAAAGGTTGTCAGAAGTTTGAGATCAAGCAGGGCCTGCATGGCATCTTCCCGTCGCACGTAGATATCGGTTTTTCCAATACCGGAATGTCAGCATTATCAATTTTACCGCTTTCGCGCCACAAGATAGACTTTGGGTCTGTTTACCGACACACGCATTCACGGGGCCCCGTCATGTCAAACAACACCGATCCGAAATTCTGGAATGCCGCGAAAAACCATCTGATCCGCTATGGCAGCCCGTTTGATCCGGCGATTATCGAGCGCGCCAAGGGATCGTTTGTGTATGACGCCGATGGGCGCGCAATCCTTGATTTCACATCCGGGCAGATGAGTGCCGTTTTGGGCCACGGGCATCCGCGCATTGTTGAAACCGTGCAAAGACAGGTTGAAACCGTTGCCCATCTGTTTAGCAGCATGCTGACCCGCCCGGTGGTTGATCTGGCGCAACGGTTGGCCGAACTGGCACCGGGATTGGAAAAGGTGTTGTTGCTCTCGACCGGTGCCGAAAGCAATGAGGCCGCCATTCGCATGGCCAAGCTTGTGACCGGCAAGCATGAGGTCGTGGCGTTTTCCAAAAGCTGGCACGGGATGACCGGGGTGGCGGCATCGGCAACCTATAGTGCCGGGCGCAAGGGATATGGCCCGGCCGCGGTTGGGTCCTTTGCCATCCCCGCCCCCAATGCGTTTCGCCCGCGGTTTAAACATGCCGATGGGTCGCTTGATTGGCAGACGGAGCTTGATGATGCCTTTGAGCTGGTGGACAACCAGTCAACCGGCAATCTTGCCGCCTTTGTCGCCGAGCCGATTTTATCAAGTGGCGGGATTTTGGAGCTGCCCAAGGGGTATCTGGCCGCACTCAAGAAAAAATGTGAAGAGCGCGGGATGCTTTTGATTTTGGATGAAGCCCAAACCGGGATTGGCCGCACTGGCCATATGTTTGCGTTTCAGCGTGACGGGGTGACACCCGATATCCTGACATTATCCAAAACCATCGGGGCGGGTTTGCCGTTATCGGCTGTGATGACCACGCCGGCCATCGAAGAAGCCGCATATGAGAAAGGCTTTTTGTTTTACACCACCCATGTATCCGATCCCCTGCCCGCGGCTGTCGGTTTAACCGTGCTGGATGTTGTGCGCGATGAAAATCTGGTTGCGCGGGCCGGTCAGATGGGCGCGCAGCTTTTTGACGGGTTATCACAGTTAAAAGACCAGTATGACTGTGTGGGGGATGTGCGCGGGCGCGGGTTGCTTTTGGGGATGGAAATCATCAAGCCAACCGGCAACCGCGAACCCGATCATGACATGGGGGCGGCGATCATGGCCGAGGCGTTTAAACGCGGGCTTAGCATGAATATCGTCAAGATGCCGGGCATGGGCGGGGTGTTTCGCATTGCCCCGCCGCTTACGATCAGTGCCGATGAACTTGATCAGGGTGTGTCGATCATTGGGGACGCGATCAAGGCCGTTTCTAGCCGTGCCGCAACTTGAAGAACAGGATGGTTCCCGCCAAAAGGATGGTCACGGCATTGGAAATGATCACCGGCCAGTCACCGCGCAGCAAGCCATACATCAGCCACAGCAGAACGCCGCTGCACAGCACGAGAAACATCACAAGCGAGATATCGGCGGTCGATCGGGTGCGCCATGTCCGGATGACCTGAGGCAGGAAGGCAATCGTGGTCAGCGTACCGGCAAGCATTCCAAGTGCGGTTTCAAACGTCAGCAGCATGTGGGGCCTCCTGCCGGGGACGGGTTGGGCCATGGTATCGCCCGTGGTGTTCATGGATATCGGAAACACTGAATGCATTCAACACGACTGGTCGAAAACTGCAAGCCCGATTAAATCCTCGATGGAATATACCGTACCAGCCAACATTGACAGCACCGCTCAGTTAAAGGGATCATCGGATGTTATGATTTGCAAAGGAACCGCCGATGATCCGTCATATTGTCTTGATCAAATTCAAATCCGGCATTGACCAGAATGTCATAGACAGCCTGTTTGATGCGCTGGCCGACCTTGGCCGGGAAATAGCCGGAATGCGGGGCTTTGACGGCGGCGTTTCGGTCAGCCCGGAAAACCTTGAACAAGGGTTCCGCCACGGGTTTTGTATTGATTTTGATGATGAAGCCGCCCGCGATGCCTATTTGGCACACCCCACCCATCAGGCGCTTGGCGCCGAACTGGTCAAGGCCGCCGAGGGCGAGATTTCAGGGCTGATGGTGTTTGATTTGGAGATGTAACGCTTTCACGCCCCGGATCCATCGTTTTTGCGTTTCACCCAATGACCGCTGCGCCGAATTAACAACGCGATTGTTCAAGATCAAAGATTGCTTTTCACCCGCCATCTAGGATCATTCCATAAATTGTTGCGTTGCATCGTAAAGTGAACTCTGGTCAGATTGCGCGACCATTGGTTGTTTTACTGTTGCATTGCCCCTGTCTTTGGAGAGCGGAATGAAAAGCCTGCGTGGTGTGTTGATCGTCCTTGTCGTGATCGTTATCGCTGCTGGTGGCGGTTACACGTACTGGCAATCACAACAATCCGAGCTTCCGGGGTATATCGCATCTGGCAACGGCCGGATTGAGGCTGAGGAAATTCGGGTGGCAACCAAATATGCCGGACGGGTGGACGCGGTTTTGGTTGATGAAGGAGACAGTGTCACTGCCGGTCAAGTTCTGGCACACATGGATACCGCCGAGCTTATGGCCAGCAAAGCCAAGGCCGCCGCTGAAGTCGCCAGTGCCAAGCAGGGCATTGCAGAAGCCAAGGCCGACATTGTTCAACGCGAAAGCGAGCTTTCGTTTAGCAATCAGCAATTGACCCGGGCCAATGAGCTTGTCAAAAACAACAATATCTCGCGCGAACAGGTCGATCAGCGCCGGGCCAACCGGGATGTCGCACGGGCGGCACTGAGCGCATCCCAATCGCGGCTGACCAGTGCCGAACGCAATGTAGAGGCCGCCGAGGCAGAACAACGCCGCATTCAGGTTCAGATTGATGATTCTGTCCTGCGCGCCCCACGTGACGGGCGCGTTCAATATCGCCTTGCCGAACCGGGCGAGGTTTTGGCAGGCGGCGGCCCGGTCATCACGATGATTGATCTGACCGATGTTTATATGAATGTGTTTTTACCCACCCGTCAGGCCGGATTGGCCTTTGTCGGCAATGAGGCGCGTATTGTGCTGGATGCCGCGCCGGAATTTGTCATCCCGGCCAGGGTATCGTTCGTTGCCGATGATGCCCAATTCACCCCGCGTGAGGTCGAAACAAAATCAGAACGCGATAAATTGATGTTTCGCGTCACGGTGCGTATTGATCGTGCATTGCTTGCCGAACACATCAAACGGGTAAAAACCGGCCTGCCAGGTGAAACCTATATCATGCTGGCCGACCACAATGACTGGCCCCAAAACTTGATGGCAAACCTGCCCGATGACGCCACCTTACGCCGGAGCCTGCAGGAATGAACCATTCTACCGGTTCCAAGGTGCCCCTGGCCGTGCGGCTGTGCGATGTCAGCCATCGCTATGGCAAGGTTCGCGCGGTTGATCAGATCAGCCTTGATATCCCCGCCGGGCAAACCGTCGGATTTATTGGCCCGGACGGGGTGGGAAAATCCACTGCCCTTGCGTTGATTTCCGGGGCGCGGAAAGTACAGGACGGGGTGGTTGAAACCCTTGGCGGGTCGATGGCCGACGATACGCACCGCAACAGTGTTCTGCCCAAAATTGCCTATATGCCGCAGGGGCTTGGCAAGAACCTGTATATGGACCTGACGGTCCGTGAGAACCTTGAATTTTTTGGCCGCTTGTTTGGGCAGGGCAAACGCGAACGCGATGCACGGATCACCCGGCTGGTCAAGGCCACCGGCCTGTCGCTGTTTACCGAGCGCCCGGCCAGCAAGCTTTCGGGCGGTATGAAACAGAAGCTCGGCCTGTGTTGTGCGTTGATCCATGATCCGGAAATCCTGATTTTGGATGAACCGACAACAGGGGTCGATCCGTTATCACGCCGACAGTTCTGGCAGCTGATTGATACCATCCAGACATCCCAAACCAAGATGACGGTTCTGGTGGCAACCGCCTATATGGATGAAGCCGCACGGTTTGATCATTTGGTGGCGATGAATGATGGGAAGATCCTTGCAACCGGGACCGCCGAGGCATTGTTGTCGCAAACCGAAACCGACACCCTTGAAGCCGCCTTTGTTGCGCTGTTACCCAAAGACCAGCGGCGTGGACATCACGCGTTACAAATCCCGCCGCGCACGGTTCACGGGGATGTACCAGCCATCGTTGCGGAAAACCTGACTCAGCGGTTCGGCACATTTACCGCCGTGGACAATGTCAGCTTTCGCATTGAAAAAGGCGAGATTTTCGGGTTTCTCGGCTCCAACGGGTGTGGCAAGACCACCACCATGAAAATGCTGACCGGGCTTTTGGCCGCAACCGAGGGCACGGCAGAACTGTTTGGCAAACCGGTGGACGGGCAGGATATCGAGTTGCGCCGGCGGGTTGGTTATATGAGCCAAGCCTTTTCATTATATTCTGAACTGACGGTTTTGCAGAACCTTGAACTGCATGCGCGGCTGTTTCATTTGCCCGCCAAAGACATCAACCCGCGCATAGATGCTTTGTCTGAACGGTTTGGACTGGTCCAATATCACGCGGAATTGGCCGAACAGCTTCCGCTTGGTGTGCGACAGCGCCTGTCACTGGCGGTCGCCATCATTCACAGCCCGGAAATCCTGATTTTGGATGAACCGACATCGGGCGTTGACCCGGTGGCGCGCGACGGGTTCTGGGAATTATTGGTCGAGCTTTCGCGCGATCAGGGGGTGACGATTTTTATCTCCACCCATTTCATGAATGAAGCCGAACGGTGTGATCGCATTTCCTTGATGCATGCCGGTAAGGTTTTAGTCAGCGACACCCCTGCTGCGATCACCGAACAACGGGGCTGCGACACACTGGAAGAAGCCTTTATTAGCCATCTGGAAGAAGCCAGTGGAGAGGGCTGCGAGAATGATACGGATAGCGATCCCCTTTCCACCCTGTCGGCAGATGAAACAAGCGTGGAAGACTGGCAGCCTGCCACGGCATCGTTGTTTAGTTTTCGGCGATTGTGGGCCTATTCCCTACGTGAAACGATGGAGCTTGTGCGCGATCCGATCCGGTTAATGTTCGCCCTGATCGGGACCGCGATCCTGATGCCGGTATTTGGCTATGGAATTACGTTTGATGTTGAAAACCTGACCTATGCGGTGCTTGATCGTGACCAGACACCGGAAAGCCGGACCTATATCGAAAATCTGGCCGGATCGCGGTATTTCGAAGAACAGCCGCCCCTGATCAGCAATCACGATCTTGAGGCACGGTTGCTGTCGGGCGACATTGCGCTGGCAATTGAAATTCCACCGGGATTTGGCCGCGATGTCGGCCGCGGTGCCAGCCCGGAAATTGCCGCAACCATTGATGGCACCATGCCGTTTCGTGCCGAAACCATTCATGGCTATGTCGAAGGCATTCACCAACGTTATCTGGCCGAACATAGCAAACGCGATGTCGGGCAATCGGGCCAAAACCAGCCGATGCAGATCGAAGCGCGGTATCGCTATAATCAGGATTTCAAAAGTATCTTTTCGATGGTGCCCTCGGTGATTGCGCTTCTTTTGATGTTTATCCCTGCGGTTTTGATGGCCGTCGGGGTGGTGCGTGAAAAGGAACTGGGATCGATCACCAATCTTTATGTCACACCGGTATCGCGGCTTGAATTCCTGTTGGGCAAGCAATTGCCTTATGTCGGGTTGGGAATGGTCAATTTTATCTTGATGACGGCGATGGCACTGTTCTGGTTTGGGGTTCCGATCCGGGGCAATGAATTTACCCTGTTGCTGGGGGCTGTGTTGTTTGTATTTGCCACCACCGGGTTAGGGCTTTTGATTTCATCGTTCACCAGCACGCAGATCGCCGCCCTTTTTGGCACAGCAATTATCACCATGGTGCCATCGGTGATGTTTTCCGGGATGATGCAACCTGTGTCATCGCTTGAAGGCGCGCCAGAGGTTTTGTCGGTCATTATTCCGACATCGCATTTCATGTCGATCAGTGTCGGCACCTTCACCAAGGGGCTTGGCTTTGCCGCGCTGTACCCCGAACTGCTGCATCTTGCGCTATTTTTCCCGGTTCTGACCGTGCTTTCGATGCTGCTTCTTAAAAAGCAGGAGACGTAAGGCATGCTGGGCAGAAAGATCAGCAATATTTACCGCCTTGGCATCAAGGAGCTTTATAGCCTCAAGCGCGATGTGGTTTTGATTATTCTTATAATCTGGGCGTTTACCTTTGCGATTTATAACGCCGCCACCGGGTTCTCGCATGATTTGCACAACGCCTCGATCGCCATTGCCGACCAAGATGGATCGGCCTTGTCGCTTCGGATTTCCGATGCATTCCTTGCGCCCTTTTTCCAGAATCCGGTCCGGATCGCCGAACGTGACATTGACGCGGCCATGGACAGTGGTGCCTTTACCTTTGTTCTGGTGATCCCACCCGATTTTGAAAAGGACGTGGTGGCCGGACACAGGCCCGAAGTGCAGTTGAACATTGATGCCACCGCAATGATGCAGGCCGGTATCGGCCAGGGCTATGTCAGCAATATCGTCGCGCAGGAAGTTGCAACATGGCTTGGCGGCAAGTCATCCTATGCCGGGGCCAAAAATCAGGATACTGCGGCCAAGATCGTTACGCGCTATGCCTATAACCAGAACGCGACAAGCTCATGGTTTACCAGCACAATGGAAATCATCAATGCGATCACGATGCTGTCGATCATTTTATCGGGCGCGGCCCTTATTCGCGAACGCGAACATGGCACGATTGAACATTTGTTGGTGATGCCGCTTGATCCGTTTGAAATCATGATGGCAAAGGTCTGGGCCAATGGGCTGGTAATTTTGATCGCCAGCATGGTGTCACTGATTTTTGTGGTCGAACTGATACTAGGTGTGCCGGTAATCGGCTCCAAAGTTCTGTTTATGGCCGGCGTCACGCTATATCTGTTTTTTGCCACTGCCCTTGGCATTTTTCTGGCGACCTTGACCCGCTCCATGCCGCAATTCGGGTTGCTGTTTATTTTGGTGGTATTGCCACTTCGGATGCTGTCGGGCGGCAGCACGCCAATTGAAAGCATGCCGGAGACGCTTCAGAGCATCATGGAGTTCTCGCCCTCGACGCATTTCGTAAAATATGCTCAAGCGATCCTGTTTCGCGGCGCCGGGATTGACGTGGTGTGGCCGGAATTTTTGTTGGTGCTTGCCATTGCCATCGGATTTTTTGCATTCAGCGCCATGCGTTTTCGCAAAAGCATCGCCCAAATGCGTTAAAGATCTTTGTATTTCGGGCGCCAAGTTAACAGCGATCACTTTGGCATTCGTTTTTGAAAAAACATCCCAAGGACATATAAAAAGCGCAGCATTTCAGCTCCAAAAGAACCAAAATGCTGCGCAAAATGTGATGTCTTGATCAGGCCGTCAAAGATGACTTTTGACGCGCCAAATATTTGCCATAGCCCTTTTCACCCGAAAGTTCACCGTCTTTGACGACGGTTTTGCCACGCACCATCGTTTCGACTGGCCATCCGGTGATTTCCAGTCCCTCATATGGGGTGTAATCACAGCCCTGATGGAGCATTTCGTTGGTGATGGTGACCTTTTTGGCCGGGTCCCAAAGCGCGATATCGGCGTCCGATCCAATCGCAATCGTGCCCTTTTGCGGATACATGCCATAGAGCTTGGCATGGTTGGTTGCGGTCAGGGCAACAAAGCGGTTGAGGTCAATGCGGCCTTTTTTAACCCCTTCGGAAAACAGGATTGGCAGGCGGGTTGCCACACCGGGAATGCCATTGGGGATCCAGCGGAAGCTTTTCTTACCCTTTTCAATCAGCTTGCCCTCGGGGTCGTCAAAGCGAAACGGGCAGTGATCGGATGAGAACAGATCAAACACACCACGTTGCAGACCATCCCAACAGGCATCCTGACTGGCCTTATCGCGTGGCGGTGGGGAGCAGACAAATTTCGCCCCCTCCATCTCGTTCTGATCAAGATCGTCCGCCGTCAGCATCACATATTGCGGGCAGGTTTCACCAATAACCTTGCTGCCGCGCACACGGGCCCGTTCGATTTCTTCCATCGCCTCGCGGTTCGAAACATGGACAATCACAATCGGGGTATCGACAATTTCGGCCAGCGACAGCGCACGGTGCGTGGCTTCGCGTTCGGCGGCAATCGGGCGGGTTGTCGCGTGGGACTTGGCGGAAAATTCGCCATTGGCTTCGTGCTGCCCGATCAGGAACCGAATGGCGTCTTCGTTTTCACAATGGACCATGACAAGCGCGCCCGTATTTTTGGCCGCATCAAGCGTGTTGAGGATTTCATCATCGCGTAGACGCAGGTTTTCATAGGTCATGAAAACCTTGAACGAGGTGTAGCCATCCTCGACCAATGCCGGGAGTTCTTGGCCCAGCACAGCCGGGGTTGGGTCAGTGACGATCATATGGAATGCCACATCAATGTGACATTCCCCGTCTGCCTTGTCGTGATAGACCTTAAGCGAGTGACGCAGGCTGTCGCCCTTTTCCTGCATGCAGAAGCTCAGGATCGAGGTATTGCCACCCATCGCGGCGGAGCGGGTGCCACTTTCAAAATCATCGGCCATGACAATGCCATCCCCCGATGGCTGGGCGATATGGACGTGGCTGTCGATCCCGCCGGGCATGACATAAAGCCCGGTGGCATCGATGATATCGGCACTGTAGGTCAGGTCATTGGCCAGGTCGTTGGCAAGTGCCGCAATTTTACCACCGATGATGCCGACGTCGGCAACGAAGGTGTCGCTGGCGGTGACAATGGTGCCGTTTTTGATAATGCGGTCAAACTGCATGTTATCCCCCTTTGCCGCCTTGGCCCTACGCACCAAGCTGAGCGGATGTATCGTTAAACATCTGATCCAACGCGGCGGTCAGTTTATCGACTTCTTCAATCGTATTGTAATGCACCATCGCAACACGCACCAAACCACCATTGTCGGTGACCTCAAGATATTCGGCCAGACGGCGCGAATGGAAATCCCCAAAGCGGATGGCGACTTTTGACTGATCAATATAGCGGCAGACCTTATCGGCATCCAGCCCATCAAAGCGGAAACTGATGGTCGGAATGCGTGTGCCGTCTTTGTTGTCGGCATGCCCAACGATGGTGCAGTTATTGCGCCCGCGCAAATAGGTCAGAAGCCGATCACACAGAGCGTCTTCCTGCTGGGCAATGGCATCAAAGGCGGCAACAATTTTGGCGCGCACCGACCCGGTTTCACCGGCCATTTCGCCAAGCGTTTGCAGGTAATCGACAATGCCGCAGGTGGCATAGGCCAGCTCATAGTTCGGATTGCCCGGCTCCAGCTTGCCCGGGACTTTATCCTTGCCATAGAAATAGTGATACAGCGTGTCGAGTTCTAGCAGGCAGTCATATTTGCCATACATCATCGCGTAATGCGGGCCATAGGTCTTATACAAGCTAAAGACATAGTAATCGGCGTCAAAGGCCTGCACATCAATCGCGCGGTGCGGCGCATAGGCCACCGCATCAACACAGAGACGCGCGCCGCGTGCATGGACAAAATCGGCAATTTCGCGGATCGGATTGATCGACCCCAGAATGTTCGACACATGGGTCACACAGACAAGCTTGGTGCGGTCGGTCATCAGCGGTTCAAGATCTGCCAGATCAAGCTTCATCTGATCGCGATCAAGTGGCCAGAACTTGATCTTGATCCCGGCATCCTGCAGGCGATCCCATGGGCCAATGTTGGATTCATGGTCGGCAATGGTGACAATGATTTCATCGCCCTTGGAAAGCTGGCTGGTCATGGCCTTTGCCAGATTTTGCAACAACGCCGTGGTCGAACTGCCAAAGACGATTTCTTCGGGGCGGCTGGCATTGACCAGATGCATCGCACTGGTGCGTGCTTCCAGCAGGGCGGCGGCGGCACTTTGTGACACGTCATACGATCCGCCAATCTGCACGTTCTTTTCATACAAAAACGTATTGATGCGATCGACAGCAGATTTCAGGATTTGCGAGCCACCGGCATTGTCAAAAAACGTCCATCCGTTCGACAAGGCGGGAAACTGGCTGCGGACAAAGTCCATATCAAGCGGCTTGGTTGGGGCCATTGGGGCATTCCTCCGAAAAGCGTCTCGTTTTGTTTTTAATGGTCAAGAACGGCATGCAGGAAACTGCGCGTGCGCTCTTCCTTAGGATTGTCAAAGATTTCTGCGGGCGGACCGGCTTCGATCACCTGCCCGCCATCCATAAAGATCACCCGATCCGCAACCTGCCGGGCAAAGCCCATTTCATGGGTGACAATGACCATCGTCACCCCGGTTCCGGCCAGCTTTTTCATCACATCAAGCACCTCGCCGACCATTTCCGGGTCAAGGGCGGATGTGGGTTCGTCAAACAAAAGAACCTTGGGCTCCATCGCAAGGGCCCGGGCAATTGCCACGCGCTGTTGCTGCCCGCCAGACAGGTTTTCGGGGTATTTATCGGCCTGTTCGGAAATGCCAACACGTTCAAGCAAAACACGCGCACGCGCTTCGGCATCCTTGGTGGTGCTGTGGCGGACCCGCATCGGGGCCAGCATCACATTGCGCAGCACCGTCATATGGGGAAACAGATTGAACGACTGAAACACCATACCGACTTCGGCGCGCACGGCGGCCAGGGCCCTGCCCGGCACCACAGCAATCCCGTCCACCGCGATTTCGCTGTCATCGTCAAAGGATTCGAGCCGATTAATGCAGCGGATCAGGGTGGATTTGCCCGACCCGGACGGGCCGATGACGCAGACAACTTCGCCCTGCGCAATTTCAAGGTCGATGCCATGCAAAACCTGAAAATCGCCATAGGACTTTTTAAGATTATGGATATTGATCTGAGCAGACATTAGCGCCCCCTGCTGTAGCGTTTTTCAAGCCGGGCAACGACATAGACCATCGGCCACAGCAGGATCAGGTAAATAAGTGCCGCCCCGATAAGTGGCGTCGGATTGGCCGACAAGGCCTGTGCCTGTGTTGCCTGTTTAAGCAAATCGGGCATGGCGACAACCGATGCCAAGGCGGTGTCTTTCATGACATTGATGCAATTGTTGGTCAGCGGCGGAATGACGATGCGAATGGCCTGGGGCAAGATCACATCAACCATCGTGTGACGGTTGGAAAGACCAAGGGCGGCGGAGGCTTCGAACTGGCCATGGGGAATGGCCTCGATCCCCGCGCGGAAAATTTCAGCCGTGTAGGCCGCCGAAACCAGCGTTAAGGCGGTCACGGCAGACAAGAACGGGGATAAGCGAATGCCGACAAACGGCAGCGCGTAATAGACAACAATCAGCAAGACCAAAAGCGGGATCGAGCGGAAGATATCGATATAGCCGCGCACGAGCACCTGAACGATGGTCGGGGCATAGAGGCGCGTAATGGCCAGAAAAAGACCGCCGATCAAGCCGCAGATGATGCTTGTGATGCCAATTTGAACCGTCACCAACAGGCCGCTTAGAAGCTGCGGCAGACTGTTCATCAGGACGGGCATGTTAAAAAAGGTCGAAAATAAATCCATAACACCACCGATAAAATATGCGCCGACGGTGAACGGCTATTCACCGTCGGCATAAGTCTGAAGGATCAAGGCGCGGCGATTATTTAATCGACGGCATGTCCATCACAGCAACGGTTGAGGTGGTGTCTTCGGGTTTTGCGCCGAACCAGCTTTCATGCAAGCCAGCGATGAAGCCTTCTTTTTTAAGGTCGGTGAGGATCACGTTTACTTCGGTTGCAAGCGGGGCATCCTTGTTAAACATGATCGAGTATTTTTCACCGGTGGTGATACGTTCGACCACTTTAAGGTTCGGCTTGTCTTTGACGTAATACAGCAGGGCTGGAATGTCACTGATGTAGCCGTCGATACGACCGGCAACCAGATCAAGCATTGCTGGCGACAGGCCTTCGTAGCGGCGAATTTCACCAAGGGAGTATTCGCCCGTATGTTCGCCCGCCCACATGTCACCGGTCGAGCCGGTATCCACACCAACGACCTTGCCGTTCATATCGCCCAGACCGGAAATGCCGCTTTCGGTGGTGGCGGTCAGTGACTGGTCACTGTCGTAATAGGGCTGCGCAAAGGTGACAGACTCAAGACGTTTGTCGGTGATGGTGATCGACGATACCGCCATATCAATCCGGCCCGACTGAACAGCCGGGAACAGACCATTGAACGGAATGTTGACGAATTCAACCGATTTGCCCAGACGTTTGGCGACTTCGTTGACCAGATCAACTTCGAAACCAACAACATTGCCATCGGCATCCTGGAATTCCCACGGAACGTTGCCGATGTTTGCCCCAACCGTCAGGTCAGCTGCGTTTGCGGACGACAGCGACGAGAGTGCGAGCACCCCACCAACGACTGAAGACGTCAGAAAAGTAAGAAATTTCATGATGATTTCCTTGTGTTTTTAGCCATCCCTGAATAGTACTGGTCTAACTGGTCAGACCAGTCCGACCAAACAAACATATTTGAATGTGCCATGCAAGATTGTTTGTGCAAAAATGAGTCATATGCGCTTTTATGGCGTTAATTGGATAAAAAATAAGCAACGAGGAATAGCAGGAATGTTCAACCGTACACTTCTGCCGCAAACGGTAGCGCGCCAAATTCAGGAAATGATCCAGAACGGATCCCTGAAACCCGGGGACAAAATTCCGTCCCAACGCGAGTTCGCCCAGAAGTTCGGCATTTCACGTGCGTCGCTTCGCGAGGCCCTGCTGACCCTTGAGACACTTGGCATGATCAAGACCGAAGCCGGGCGCGGCACATTCGTGACCGACCCCAACAGCCGCACACCGGGCGACATGGCACCGTGGCGTTATTCGGAAAGCCATACGGTGTTTGACGTGTTTCAAACCCGCATGATCCTTGAAGGTGAAATTGCCGCCCTTGCGTGCCATCGCCTTACGGCCGGGCAGCTTGAACATATGGCAGATGCGACCGATCAGATGGAAAAAGGCTGGGCCGCACAGGATTTGATTGCCAACGTCGATGCGGATCTGGAATTTCACAACACGATTGTTCAGGCATGCAGCAACAGCATGTTGCGTGACCTTTATAAAACCGTGCGCGATCAGATCACCGAAACCCAGCGCCAACCAATCCCGATCACCGACCCGGAACGCATGCGCGCATCCATCGGCGAACATCGGCGCATCATCAAGGCCCTGTCGGATGGGGATGCCAATGCGGCACGCGAAGAGATGCAAAACCACATCCGAAACACCGCACGCTGCGCAGGTCTTAAGGCATAACCCCCTTAATACATCGTCGCAGGAAATTTGCCCCAGACACACAAAACCCCGCGCGGTGAACCGGCGGGGCGGGAATGGTGGGCCTAACAAGACTCGAACTTGTGACCTCTCGCATGTCAAGCGAACGCTCTAACCAACTGAGCTATAGGCCCGCAAATCCATCTTTCGAAAGACCGCTCCATCTCGTAAGAAGAAGTGGTCCTGCCGTTTGCGTCGGCGAGGCGGTATTTAGCCCAAGGCAGACAAAGGCGCAACCCCAGAAATGGGTTTTTGACAAAAATTCTTCATCAATTGCCAGCCAATTCCCATATGCTATAGATCAGATTGTGAGAGATCGGAGTCGGGATATAACCAAACCGCCATCAGGGATGGATGATACCAAGACAATGAACCAGTTGCCTTCGGAAATGGCCACAACCGGCCCCGCCACCGTTATTCTTCCAGCACGGCAAACCCTGCCCGTGGTCTTTGCATCACCGCATTCAGGTCGCCAGTATCCGCAAGACCTGATTGCCAGCGCGCGGATCGGATCGTTTGAACTGCGCGCGTCCGAAGATGCCTTTGTCGATCAGCTGTTTGCCGCTGCCCCGCAACTGGGCGCGCCATTGTTGTGCGCAACGTTTCCGCGCGCCTATGTTGATGTTAATCGCGGCGCGCTGGAGCTTGATCCACGCATGTTTGACGGCGAGTTGCCCGCCGATGCCGAAACCCATTCCATGCGCGCCCTGTCAGGCCTGGGATCAATCCCGCGCGTGGTCAGTGGCGGGGTTGAGATTTATAAATCCCGCCTGCCCGTCACCGAGGCATTTGATCGCATTGACACCTATTACCGGCCATATCATCGCGCCCTGCAAAACTTGATCAAGGCGACGCGTGACGCATTTGGCTACTGCATTCTGATTGATTGCCATTCAATGCCCGGTGATTCTGTCGATAGTGCTAAAAACCGCGTTGATCTGGTGCTTGGCGATTGCTATGGAAGTTCCTGCCACCCGTCATTGACGCGGTTTGTGGATGATCGCGTGCGCAATCTGGGCTTTATCCCGGCGCACAATGATCCATATGCCGGGGGCTATTGCACACGCCATTACGGCCACCCGGAGGCCAATGTGCACAGCCTTCAGATCGAGCTTGCCCGATCACTTTATATGGATGAAGCAACGATTACGCCGCATCGCGGATTTGATACCTTGCGCGAACAGATGACACATCTGATTTCAAGCTTCCACGATCTTGACGGGAACCCGTTTTAATGACCAGCCCCGCCCATACTGATGCCAGTGTTCCCTTAGTCGACCTGATCATCCGGGATGCCGAACCCGAAGATTTCGCGCGCATTACCGAAATTTATGGCCATCATGTTTTGCATGGCCTGGCATCGTTTGAAGAACGCGCACCGGAAATCGCCGAACTGACGTCGCGTTGGCAGCATGTGCGCGAACGCGGCCTGCCCTATCTGGTCGCCGAGATTGATGGCCGGGTTGAGGGGTTTGCCTATGCCGGGGCTTATCGGACCCGCCCGGCATATCGGTTTACCGTCGAAGACACGATCTATATCGCGCCTGACGTGGTTGGTAAGGGAGCGGGTCGTGCGCTTCTGGCAGAGCTTTTGACGCGCTGCACGGCCCTTGGTTATCGCCAGATGGTGGCGGTGATTGGCGATTCTGCCAATGTTGCCTCGATCGGGCTGCACGCGCGGCTTGGCTTTCGCGTTGCCGGAACTTTGCAGTCGGCCGGTTTTAAACTGGGTCGCTGGGTCGATAGCGTGATCATGCAGCGCGGACTGGGGGATGGCGATGGCAATTTCCCAGACGGCAATCCAGAGCGCGAGAAGTGAGTATAGCCGCAATCGCGACACAAATCGCGCATCAGCGGCTGTACATATCTGGTGCCCCACTCTGAACTGAGGTCGGAATCATATCGTCGCACAATTCCCTATCTGATGGCTTGCGCCAGCTTGGCAGCCACAAAGCATTGCCGATTGCACTCATCGTGATTGCAGCGGTAGGCTTTTATGACATGGATTTTCTGACCAACACCAAAGACTGGCGCGAAGATCTGGCCTGCGCAGCCTATTACGAGATCAATCCCGTTGCAGCGACGGACACGAGCAATGCCGAAATCTGGATCAAGCGCGCCATCGCAAATGCATCCGAAAAGCCCAGCCCACAAAGCGAGGCCGCCATTCGCATCAAATTGCGTTATATGATCAAGGAATTGCGCGACCCGGCCCTGTCAGAAGCAGATCAGAACACTCAAATTGGCGCACTCAAGGATAGCTGCAGCTAATTTCGACCGGCAATTGATTTGCACCGCACCATTTCGCGCAAACCAAAAACGGCGATATGCTCAAGCGATGAGTATATGCCCAAATTTGGATAAACGGCTGAATTTAGACAAAAAAAAGGCCGCCTATGAAAGCGGCCCAAGTCTAGGGAGGAAACGTCCAAGAAACGAGCGAACAAGTCGCTCGCCGGAATGCACTGCGTCCTACCGCAGCGCACAAATGGAGATTACCCATTTGCCCGACCGGACGCAATAGCTTTTTGACTATTTTTTTATCAAAATTATTCCTGCACCTTTTTTCATCACAATTTCACAGAACTGACACTGTTTCGTGCTGATTTCAGGCGGGTTTGGGTTAAATTTTGATCACCTGCGGGCTCCATATACGGGTCCCACCGCCTGCCCCACTGTACTTCAAATGCGAATCGCGCGATAAAATTTGGCTGTTTTGCAGCGATTCCACATTGAAATCATCGCAAACGAATCATTTTGGGCCCAAATTTCCACAAAAGAAGCATTCACCACCCGGCGCCCCCCAAAGCAGCCCTCCCCGGCATTTTACAAATGCAGGGCGAACGGTCAGCGGATCGGAGAGGGTGAAGACACATGCACACAGAGGCTTCGTGTCGCTGCAGGCCATCATCAACGGGCATTTACGAAACGGCACTGGCAACATCATCGCGCCAGCGCGGCAGCGCTACGGTCTAGTAGCATCGGGCGTGGCGACGTGACGGTCAATGGCACCCTCTGGTCGACAGGCATCAAGTTTGATTTTGGATGACAACAGGGAAAGGATCGTCGCGGGCGGTGACGCCCACAGTACCAGACATTAGTTGATTGTCTGATTGGCGGTCTTGCTGTCTACGCGGCTTGATTTGTGAGCCGTGGCAGCAATCGCGGCGGCGTCGGCCGGGCGTTTACGGCCCGACATGCTTTCGGCAATCATGTCATCATGATCGCGGCGCTTTTTGGCGTCATACATCCGCTGATCAGCAAGATCGATCAGGTTCTGCGGGATTGAAATGGCGTCTTCAATGCGCTCTGACAGGCCGACACTGGCGCATTGTGTCTGACCACCTTGCAGGCTGGCAAGCCCCGGCGCCATGACACGTGCAAGAACCTCATTTGCCTGCGTCATTGGAAGTTCCGGCAGAAGCACAAGGAACTCTTCACCGCCCCAGCGCACCACAAGATCCGAACTGCGGAAGCGATCGACAAGGTTATTGCCGACTTCTGCCAAAATCCGGTCACCGTAATCATGGCCATGGCGGTCGTTGATTTGCTTAAAATCATCAAGGTCGATGAAGGCCATTGTATAGGGCGCATTTTTGCGCATCGAACTGTCGAAGGTAACCCGGATCATTTCCATGCCAAACGCACGGGTAAAGCAGCCCGTCAACGGATCAATCGCCACCTCCTGCGCGGCAACAATCGTACGATAAAGCTGCACCAAAGAAGACAGGATTGCCAAGGGCAGCAAGACAGCCAGGATCATCTCAAGTGCAACAAACCCCGTCGCAAGCGATGTCTGCGCACCAATCACCAGCAACACCATGATCGGGGATGACAGTATCGCGGCCTCAACCAAGGTCAGCGGCATGATGGCAATCATCAACACCAGCCCCAGCAATAGGAAGCTGTGTGCGGAAAACATGCGCTGTGTGGCCAGCAGGTCATGCGCGCCAAAACCACACAAAAGACAGGCCGCAATCACCAGCATCAACATCGGAAGATAGGGGAAATGCCGACGCCAGCGCGCACTAACCGCGCGGTTGACCAGAACCATAATTGCGATACCAACAACAAGAAGACGCATGATGGAGGTTTGCGACAGCCACATCTGACTGTCGTACGCACCATCCCAGAACGGGACGACGGCAAGCAGCACACACATAAATACGGCGGCAAAACGGGCTGTAAGCTGGATCGACTCCTTACGCCGCAGATGCAGGATTTCTGCATGCCGAGGTGTATAGAGGAAGTCTTTGTAGCGACAACGCAGAACCCCTACGCGGCGCTTAGCATCTATGGCTGAACCAGACAGCACGCAAAACAGCTCCAACATCAAAAATTGCAGGAGCCAATTGCTCCGTAGAACTGCCTATGATCGTTCCCTTATTTAACCACAGATACAACTATCCATAAGAAGGGTATGTATACATTGCGCCAGTTTTGCGACAACAGTTCAGGTGAAAATCATCAAATAGTATATTGATAAATAAATGTATTTTCCTGAAACCGGAAAAGTTAATCAAAGAAAAATAATTTAACTTTTTATAAAGTTCAAGCGATTCGGCGTGGCCTGAGCCCACCCTGAGATACAAAAAGTGCGGCATGCCATAACAACATGCCGCACAGATGATTCTTTTGATCAGTAAAAGCCCACTTCCAGACACTTTGGGCACGTGTTGTTTATCGAAATACGTGCCCCAAAGAAGCTAGCCCCAAAGCGCCCGATCAGGCAGTCCCATCACGCCATTGTCAAACGTCAGACCGTGTTCACGGTCCTTGGCCATCCAGATCGGACCATCCAGATCGACAATGCGCGATTTTGCGCCAATAATCATGGCCGGTGCCATCGCAAGCGATGTGCCGACCATGCACCCGGTCATCAGTTGCAAACCGGCTTTGGTGGCGGCCTCGGCCAGCTCAAGCGCACCGGTAAGACCACCAGTTTTGTCGAGCTTGATGTTGATCATGTCATAAAGATTGGCCAGACGCGGGATGTCGGCAATCGTATGAACCGACTCATCGGCACAGAGCAAAACCGGACAATCAATCGTCATCAAGCCATCGTCTTGCCCGGCAGGCAGCGGTTGCTCGATCATTTCCACACCCAGCGCATCAAGTTCCGCGCCAATGTCGGCAAGAAGCTCAATCGACCATGCCTCGTTGGCATCGACAATGATGCGGGCCTTTGGCGCACCTTCGCGGACCGCACGCACCGATTCGAGCACGTTTTCGCCGTTGAGTTTAACCTTGAGCAAAGGTGCATGCGCAATCTTACGCGCGGCTTCACGCATTTTATCGGGCGTATCGATGCTGAGCGTTTCGGCCGTGACCAGCCCCTCTGGCGCGTCACATTCCGCCAGTTCCCAAGCACGACGGCCATATCGCTTGGCCTCAAGATCCCAATAGGCACAGTCAACAGCATTGCGTGCCGCCCCGGCCTTCATGGCATTCTGAAGTTCCTTGCGCGTCATGCCGCGTGACAGGGCGTCTTCCTGTGCCTTGATGTCGGCGATGACACCTTCAACGGTTTCGTCGTACCGGGCATAGGGAACGCATTCCCCATACCCGGTGTGCTCGCCGTCCGTCAGGGTCACCTTGACCACATGTGCCTCGGTCCGTGCCCCGCGCGAGATTTTAAAAACCTGTGCGAGGGGGAAGACTTCAGAAATCACACTGAGTTGGGGCAAGATTAAATCTCCTGGAGCTTATCGACGATCGGCGCGACACCAATACGAACCGGGTCAACGGCCGGGAGGCCAAACTCGGCTTCGATATCGGCCAGAAGTTTGGTGGCGGCGGCCTCATCGAGCGACTTGGTATTGATGGCAAAACCAACAACAACGCAATCAGGGTTGGTCAATTTTGCGTGCTGCAAGTTGACTTCCATACAGGTTTTCAGATCTGGCAATTTATAGCCCGGAAGACCACGCATGTGCGTGCGGGTCGGTTCATGGCAAATCACAAGCGCATCTGGCTGCGAGCCATGGATCAGGCCCATGGTGACACCTGAGAAGGAGGCGTGGAACAGGCTGCCCTGCCCTTCGATGACGTCCCAGTGATCCGGGTCGTTTGCCGGTGCAATGGTTTCAACAGCACCCGAGATGAAGTCGGAAATCACGGCATCAACCGAGATACCTTCGCCAACAATGAAAATACCGGTCTGGCCGGTGGCGCGGAAGTCAGACTTCATGCCGCGCTTTTTCATTTCTGCATCAATGGCAAGGGTGGTGTACATTTTACCGACGGAACAATCGGTCCCCACGGCAAGAACGCGCTTTCCGGACCGTTTTTCACCATTTCCGACGGGAACTTTGCCGTCAAAATGGCGCACATCAAACAAGCGGACCCCCTTGGCAGCAGCAGCTTCGACCAGTTCGGGAATCGTGCTCAGGCGGGTGTGCAGGCCGTTGGCAATATCCATGCCCGCATCAATTGCGGCCAAAAGCGTTGCCATCCATGCCGGGCCAATGATCCCGCCACGGTTGGCAACGCCAAGCACAAGCGTTTTAACGCCGGCGGCTTTTGCCTCGGTAATCGTCATTTCGGTCAGGCCGAGATCGGCCTTGCAGCCCGGCAGGCTGAGCTGCCCAATGCACCATTCCGGGCGCCATTGCTTGATCCCAAGTGCGGTTTTTGCCGCCAGTTCATCGGGCGCGTCACCAAGAAACATAAGATAGGGATGATCGATTTTCATAATACCTCCTTGACCAGCATCCAAACGGTGCCCTTATAATCTGTGGTAACTATAGCGCAATATGGTGGACCCGTTCCAGAGATATGAATTGATATCTTCGACGATACACCCGATATTTCGACTATAATTCGACTATGAAAAGCAAAAACAAAATAAAATACAAAACTCTTTGAAGACCATCACTCTTTCTTGTGAATTTTGTCGGGAATGGCCCGAAAAACGCAAGAAAATGCAATTTTGAAGGACTGGCGTGAAAGCGCCCGACTACATATGAGCACCGATCTCACGAAGTGGCTATCTGAGCGAAAAATCGAAGAAGTCGAATGCATTGTACCGGACATGTCAGGGGTGGCCCGGGGCAAGGTTTTGCCGACACAGAAGTTTCTGCGCGGGCTGGAGGCCAAAAGCCTCGCCATTCCAGAGGCAATTTTCTGCCTGACTGTGACAGGCGGCTACCCGGAAGAAACCGACGCATTCCTTGATCCGGCTGAAAAAGACGTGGTCATGGTGCCCGATCCGGAGACGATTCGCGTTGTGCCGTGGTACGAAGAGCCCACCGCCCAGATCATCTGCGATTGCTACCACTTCTCGGGCGAGGAGGTTTCAATCTCGCCACGTGGTGTGCTCAAACGTGTTCTCAAGGCCTTTGAAGAACGCGGCATGAAACCGATCATCGCCCCGGAGCTTGAATTTTATCTGGTGGCGAAAAATACCGATCCGGACAACCCGCTTGAGCCGCCAATTGGCCGATCAGGCCGCCCGGAACGGGCATCGAATGCGTTCGGGATTGATGCGATCAACGAGTTCGATCCGCTGATTGAAGACCTGTATGACTATTGCGAAGCCATGAATATCGATGCCGATACCATGAGCCACGAATCGGGTCCGGCCCAGCTTGAAATGAACTTCAATCATGGGGCACCGCTCGAACTGGCCGATCAGGCGTTCCTGTTCAAGCGCACTTTGCGTGAAACAGCGCTTAAGCACGGCGTCTATGGCACCTTCATGGCCAAACCGATGGGCAACCAGCCGGGCAGTTCGATGCATATTCATCAAAGCTTGCTCGACATCACCAGCGGCAAGAACCTGTTTGCCAATGATGACGGCGAAAATTCGAAGATGTTCCTGAACTATATCGGAGGTCTGCAGCGCTATCTGCCTGCGGCCATGCCACTTTTGGCCCCGAACATGAACAGTTATCGCCGTTTGCAGCCGTGGTCGGACGCCCCGATCAACATGCATTGGTCGCTTGATAACCGCACAGTTGGCCTGCGCCAGCCCAACGGTCCGCCCGCAGCCCGCCGTATTGAAAACCGGCTTCCGGGTGCGGATGCCAATCCGTATCTGGCGGTGGCGGCATCGCTTGCCTGTGGACTTTTGGGTATTATCGAAGAAATCGATCCGACGTCCCCGATCGAAGGGTCGGGCTATGATCGGGCGCATTCCCTGCCCCGCCATATCCACGAAGCATTGGCAAAATTCCATCGCTGCAAGCCGCTTAAAGAGCTGCTGGGTGAGGAATTCTCAACCGCAGTTATTGCGGTCAAGGAAGCCGAGTGGGACGCCTATCAGACCGTGATCAGCGCATGGGAACGCGAGCATCTTTTGCTCAACGTCTGATCACCCCCAATAGAATCTTGCGCCGGGAAACTTCCCCCGGCGCAAGATTGTTGCATTGAATGTGCCTAATTTTTCACAAGATTCGAAATATGCTTAAATTTCCATCTTATGTTTGACAATATCCTGATCCGTTCGAAGGATATAAGGGTCTTGGGAATATCAATAAAATTCCGGACCTTAAAATTTCAAACGCTGCCACATGGGAGGCTCAGCGAAATGAAAACTCTTCTTAAAACTTCAAGCCTTGTTGTGCTTGCATCCATCGGCCTTGCCGGTGGCGCATCCGCACAGGAAGTGCTGAACGTCTATAACTGGTCGGACTATATTGGCGAAGAAACCGTTGCGAACTTTGAAAAAGAGTACGGTGTAAAGGTCAATTACGACGTTTATGACAGCAATCAGGTTGTGGAAGCCAAGCTTCTGGCCGGCAATTCGGGCTACGACATTGTTGTGCCAACCCTTGCCGATGCCGCACGTCTGATCCAAGCCAACATCTTCCAGGAAATCGACAAATCGAAACTGTCGAACTATGGCAACCTTGATCCGGTGATCCTCAAACAGCAGGCGAAATACGATCCGGACAACAAATTTGCCGTTCCGTATTTCTGGGGCACCAACGGTTTTGGCTATAACGTTGCCAAGGTCAAGGAAGTCCTTGGTGATGATGCTCCAGTTGATAGCTGGGCGATGATCTTTGATCCGAAATATGCCGAGCCACTGTCGAAATGTGGTCTTTCGCTTCTGGATGATCCGGGCGAGATCGTGCCGCTTGTGAACTTCTATCTTGGCAACGTACCAGAAGGTGAACCGACCCAAGAGTCCATCGAAAGCGCGATTTCCCAGCTTGATAAAATTCGTCCGTTCGTGACTTATTTCCATAGCTCGCAATACATCAATGACCTTGCGAACGGGAACACCTGCATTTCTGTCGGGTGGTCGGGCGACGTTGGCATGGCAGCTCTTCGTGCGGAAGAAGCCGATAATGGTAACGAGATCAAATATGTCATCCCCAAAGAAGGCACACTGATCTGGTTTGACGCCATGATGATCCCGGCCGACGCACCGAACCCGGAACTGGCGCATAAGTTCATTGATTATGTTCTGCGTGCCGATGTCGAAGCCGATATTGCCAACTATGTTGCATATGCAACGCCGAACCTTGCGGCAATGGAAATGGTCGACCCGTCGCTTCTGGAAGATACGGGCATCTACCCACCACAGGAAGTCAAGGAACGCCTTCGCTCAAAAGTGGAGCCGGGACCAAAACTTCTGCGCACCCGGACGCGCGAGTGGACCAAACTTAAAACTGGTCAGTAAGCACTCAGACCCGATTGCAATCTGAACCGAATAGATCAGGGCGCGGCATTTTGGCCGCGCCCTTTTTTCTGTTGTGAATATCATTAGTGTGACTCGCGTTTTACAGCATGCTGACAGAACAGCGAGGCCGATATCCTAACCGTTGCCAGAATCGAATAATGCCCATTTTCTGAACACCAACGGGGCGTTTTCTGCCATTTTTGGGAGCATGAACCAATTGTTGTTCAAAATATCGCACACCCCTCTTTACAGATTGTAGAATTGCGTCATCCTGTTTAGAGAACGGATCGATACATCGACGCCACGCAGACGCACGCAAGAATGCGCAACAGATCAACAGGGGCGGCGTCCGGTGATTTCGGTTCATCCAGACAATCAACAATGGGAGAATGCTGGTGCCACAGGGGGCTTTGGATAGCGCACATGAGGATGTGCATAAGACACAGCCTTGGAACAATCCCGATGCGGTGCCTTTCATCCGCTTTGAGAATGTGACCAAGAAGTTCGGTGACTTTTACGCTGTGGATGATGTTTCTCTCAACATTTACCGCCACGAGCTTTTTGCCCTTTTGGGTGGATCAGGGTGCGGTAAGACCACATTGCTTCGGATGCTGGCGGGTTTCGAAGAACCAACATCGGGCAAAATCTATATCGATGGTGTCGATATGGCAGGTGTCCCCCCCTATGAACGCCCGACCAACATGATGTTCCAGTCCTATGCCCTTTTTCCGCATATGAATGTTGAACAAAACGTCGCGTTTGGCCTGTTACAAGATGGGGTATCGCGCAGCGAAACCAAACAGCTGGTTGCCGATATGCTGGCCCTTGTGCAGATGAGCAAATTTGCCAAACGCAAACCCCATCAACTTTCAGGCGGGCAGCGCCAGCGTGTTGCACTGGCGCGATCCCTTGTCAAACGGCCCAAGGTGCTGTTGCTTGATGAACCGCTTGGCGCGCTTGATAAAAAGCTGCGCGAACAGACCCAGTTCGAACTGGTCAACATTCAGGAAAAAGTCGGCACCACCTTTGTCATGGTGACCCATGACCAAGAAGAAGCCATGACCATGGCATCGCGCATTGCCGTGATGAATGAAGGTGTGATCAACCAGATCGGCACTCCGTTTGAACTTTATGAATATCCCAACAGCCGCTATACCGCGAACTTCCTTGGTCAGGTTAATCTGGTCGAGGGCGTTTTGATTGATGATGATGAAAAATATGCCGTCATCAAATCGGACGAAGGTGGTTGCGAAATCTATATCGATCACGCGGTTCAGGGCCACCGCGGCATGACCTTCTGGGCCGCCCTTCGACCCGAACGTCTGCGTCTGACCAAAGAACCGCCAGAAGATACAAAATATAACTGCGTGTCGGGCAAGGTTGAGGAAATCGGCTATCTGGGGGGTATTTCGACCTATCACGTGCGCCTTGCCAGCGGCAAACGCATCAAGGTCACCGAACCCAACTCCACACGTCAGATTGAACCCCGCTATACGTGGGAAGACCCGGTTTGGGTATCGTGGGAGGCCGGGGCTGCTTCGGTTCTGAACAAATGACCAGTGACACACCAGAGAAGTCTCTTAGCTTAAAGCAACGATTTGACCGCTGGATGATCAAGCACGGTCGCGTGCTGGTGATTGGCATTCCTTATATCTGGCTGTTTCTATTTTTCCTTGTGCCGTTCCTGATCGTTCTCAAGATCAGTTTTGCCATGGCGGAATATGCCCAGCCGCCCTATAGCTCGCTGTTTGACTGGATCGAAGAAGGCGTGACTGTCACGCTGAATTTCGGGAACTATCTGTTTCTGCTGTCTGATAGCCTTTATGCCACGGCCTATCTCAATTCGATCCGGATAGCGGCCATTTCGACCGTCATCACGCTTCTGATCGGCTATCCGATGGCGTATGGCATTGCCCGTGCGCGCGGGTCGGTTCGCAGTATTCTTTTGATGCTGGTCATCTTGCCGTTCTGGACCAGTTTTCTGATCCGTGTTTATGCCTGGATCGGCATTCTGGACCGCGAAGGATTGATCAACGCGTTCCTTCTGTGGACGGGCATCATCACGGAACCCTTGATCATGCGCCAGACAGAAGGCGCTGTTTTTGTCGGGATTGTGTACACCTATTTGCCGTTCATGATCCTGCCGCTTTATTCCACGCTGGAAAAAATGGATGTGAGCCTGATTGAGGCCGCACTTGATCTTGGCTGTAGGCCTTGGAAGGCCTTCCTTAAGGTTACCCTGCCCTTATCGATGCCGGGCGTTTTGGCTGGATCGCTTTTGGTGTTTATTCCGTCGGTTGGTGAATTCGTCATCCCGGAACTTCTGGGGGGACCCAATACATTGATGATCGGGCGAACGCTTTGGAACGAGTTCTTTGCCAACCGTGACTGGCCGATTGCATCGGCTGTGGCGATTGCCATGCTGGTGTTCCTGGTCGTCCCGATCATGTGGTTCCAGCATATCCAGACCAAGCAGGAGGAGCGCCAGTCATGAGCGGTAAAAGATCTACCTTCCTGTTGTCCGCACTGGTGTTTGGTTTTGCCTTTCTCTATGTGCCGATCCTGCTGGTGATGATTTATTCGTTTAACGAGGGCAAACTCGTCACCGTCTGGACCGGATTTTCGACCAAATGGTATGTGTCGCTGTTTTCCAATGACGGCATGATTGATGCAGCCTGGAACAGCCTGCGCATTGGGGTGATGTCGGCGACACTCGCCTTGGCCCTTGGCACGCCTGCCGGGCTTGTCATGTCGCGGTTTGGTCGGTTTAAGGGCCGCACCCTGTTTTCAGGCATGATTGCCGCACCATTGGTCATGCCCGAAGTCATCACCGGCCTTTCGTTGCTGTTGCTGTTTGTGACGCTTGAGCAAATGGTGGGATGGCCTGCAGGACGTGGTATTTCGACGATCACGATTGCCCATACAACATTCTGTGCGGCCTATGTCGCGGTTGTTGTGCAATCGCGCCTTTCAGGTATGGATACATCGGTCGAAGAAGCGGCCATGGATCTTGGGGCAAAACCAGCAAAGATCTTCTTTGTCATTACGTTGCCGATGATCCTGCCTGCCCTTTTGGCAGGCTGGCTTTTGTCCTTTACCCTGTCGCTTGATGATCTTGTGATTGCAAGCTTTGTCGCCGGGCCGGGATCGACCACCCTTCCGATGAAGGTGTTCTCATCGGTAAGGCTTGGGGTTTCGCCGGAAATCAACGCCTTGGCGACCCTGATCATTTTGACGGTATCGGCGATGATCCTGATTTCCAGCCTGCTGATCCTGCGGTCGGAGCGCAACCGCAGTCGGGCGTCCTCGACTGAGGAAGCCTAACGCACAGTCTTTAAAAGGCCGTGATAAACCCAATAGAAAAAGCAGCGCCCGTTATGTCGGGCGCTGCTTTCGTTTTAGGGGTATTTTGTACTATCGCGACGTTACTTGACGGTCATGCCTTCGCTGGCGCGACGCATCATTTCACGGCATTTCATGCCCGGTGCAACAACCCGCCAATAGCTCACAACCGCTTCTTCTGCGGCCTCGGCAAAATCAATGATCAGGTTGTTGAGTGCGTTTTGTTCCATCAGCTTCTTGACCCGGTCGGGCAACTGCGACATTTGCCACAGGCCAATGACCAGCGCATAGGATGAGCGCATCAGCTTATTGGCTTCATCTGGTGTGATTTCATAAAGCTCCGCCAGGGCATCGGCGGTACGTTTGACCATGGATGCTAGAAAACGCCGCTGACCGACGACCATTTCATCATCAGAACCCGATTCCAGAACACCTTGTGACAATGACGCCAGATACAGGAATTTCTCGTTCTTCACGAGATAGTCGACAAACTGTCGTGCAACCCGCGTTGAGTCCCGGTCTTCGGGACGCCGCAAGGCTTCCTGATCAATGATATCAAGATTGTTCTCAAACCAGCCTTTCTGAAAGTGCCGAAGCACCTCAAGAAACAGCGATTCCTTGCTTGAGAAGTAAAGATACAGCGTACCCTTTGCGAGGTTTGCCTTACGCGCAACCTCGGCTGCGGACGGCAAGGTGCCGTCGCCTTCAAGATAAAGTTCGCGCGCGGCATCTAGGATATCCGCACGACGCTGCAATTTCTGTTCGTGGCTACGCGCCCGAACAAGATTTTCTTGTTCCATAAAATGTCTTCCCCCAACATTTTTCCCCTAACACATATTATTGCATATTAATTCACCTCAAAGTCAAATCACGTGACCCAATTAAATAGACAAAATTTATGAAACATCGGGAAAACAATCGCTTCGCCCCTATGGCTGCACTAAAAATAAATGAATAAAGGTCATATAACATCAACCATAACGATCAAACCTGAACAAATTCACTATATCTGTCCATTTCCGTTCCGAGTCGCCCCGACAAAAGGTGTCTTTGCCTAACCTTTTGAGTGAGTGCGCCCCTCATGAAAGAGCGATAAAACAAACTTGGGGGAAATAAACATCTGAAAAATCAGAGAACTTTCACGACAGCTTGAAAGACACCCAATTAGAGACCGAGGGGCACATGAGCACAGAAAACACCGAGCCGCGAAATGACGGCCCAAACAAACTTCTATCTGAAAATTCGATATCTGAACCCACCGCGAACATGTCCGATGATGTCACTTCGCAGAATACTACCAGTTCACAAGATCATCCGGTTTACATGGAAGGACCGACCACATCGGGAACTGGTGGCAATGAGCCACCCCATACAGGCCAACCGTGGGGCAACGGACCGTCAGACGGCGCACCATCGCATGGACAACCCGGTGACATCTCATATTTCGGACGCTGGCAAGACGTCTTGAAATTGTGTTGCTGGAACACGTTATGGACCATCCTGACACTGGGCATTTTCCGGTTTTGGGCCAAAACACGCATGCGGCGCTATATCTGGAGCAATATCGTCATTGACGGTGACGCCCTTGAATATACCGGGCGCGGTTTGGAACTGTTCCTTGGCTTTGTCATTGTGACGCTCATTTTGGTGCCGGTTATTCTGGCCCTTAATTTCATCGGATCGATGTTGCCGGCACATCTGATGATGTTGCCGATGATTTTTACTTATATTGCAGTTGCGTTCCTGTTCTTTGTCGCAACCTATCGCGCCACACGGTATCGCTACAGCCGGACATTCTGGCGTGGCATTCGTGCACGTCTTGATGGATCAGCATTCAAATATGCCCTGATCGGGTTTGGCACCTCAATCGTAACACTTTTGTCGCTCGGTCTTCTTGCGCCGCTTGGCTTCATTGCCACCACCCGTTATCAAACCGACAACACATGGATCGGTGATACGCAGGCGCGCTTCAATGGCACGTTCGGTGCTGCCTTCAAACGCTGGCTCAAAAGCTGGGCAATATTGGTTCTGGTCGTTGGCAGCGTCCTTGCCTTAAGCGCTGTTGCCTCGGGACCTAGCATGATCTGGCTTCCGATTGCGGCAGGAGTGATCGCCTATTTCGGGGTCGCTTTTGTTTTTCTGAATTATAATGTCTGGCTTTTCCGGTATCAGGCCGATTGCACAGAAATGGGCGCCATCCGGTTTTCAAGTAATCTGCAGACGTCGCAATACATCAAGATCATCTTCCGCTTTTTGGGATTATCTTTGCTTCTGTTGATTGTTGCGGGACTTTTGATGCTTGTCTTTGGTGGGTTTGCGGCGTTTTCCGCTTTCAATCCAGGGAATGCCGGTAGTCCACAACAGATTGCCTCGGTGTTTATTCCAATCGTGATCGTCATGCTTTTGATCGGCCCGCTGCTTAGCATTGTCGGGTTTACCTTTATGATCCATTCAATGTTGGCCGCCGACATTTCATCCCTCGCGTATCAGGGAGAGATTACCGACCTTCATGCCAACGCCGAAGCCCAGAACATCCCACGCACTGGCGAAGGATTGGCAGAGGCGTTTGATCTTGGTGGAATTTAGTGGATGAAACATGAGCTTTAACGTCACTGCCCGTTACTTTGACGGGAAGACATCCGCAGCCCAAAACGTCACGGTCATCATCGATGACCGTGACGTCCTGATTGCCGATCCTGACGGCGAGATTTGCAAAATTGCCCGTCAGGATTTGCTTTTATGCGAGAAACCCGAAACCAACCGCCCGCTACGCCTGCGTCGTGCCCAAGATAACGGCATGCGAATTGTGTTTGATGCGCAAGACGCCAGTTCGGTTGCCGACGCACTCCGACATGGTTGGCCGGCAGTTGCCGTAGACGAAGCATCGCGCAAGTCTATGACGCGCCTGATTTCTGGCATTGTTGGTTTTACCGTATTGGTGGGGCTTACCATCTGGCTTGGTGTGCCGGTGGCGGTAAACATTGTGGCGGATCATTATCCACGGCAGTCGGAAATCGCTCTTGGCAAGGCGGGGCGTGAGCAAATCCTGTTTGCACTAGAACAGCTTGAGGACGACTTTGCGGTCTGCACTCCCAAAAACGCGGCACATAGGGCGGTGCAACAAATCGTTGCCCAACTCAGCAGCAGCAAGCCATTTGAGTATGACTACGACGTCACCTTTGTGCGGAGCAAGATCCCCAATGCGCTTGCGCTCCCCGGTGGTCAAGTTCTGGTATTTTCCGGTCTTCTCGACATTATGGAAAGTCCCGAAGCCTTTACCGGAGTCCTGGCCCATGAAATCGGGCACAGCGAAAAGCACCATGGCCTGCGCAACATGTTTTCCAATATCGCGGTCACCCAGTTGATCCGTCTGATCAGTGGTGGTTCGGCGATGGTCCCGGCGGAATTTATCCTGCAACAGGGATATACCCGTGACATGGAACGCGAAGCTGATCAGTTCGCATTTGAGACCATGGAGCGCGCCAACATCCGCATGACAGATACCGCGGTCCTGTTTGGCAAGCTCAACAAAACTCTGAAAGATGATGCACACGGGCTCGACTTACCCGAGATGTTTAGTTCCCACCCGGATATGGAAGCGCGTATCGCACAATTTGAAAATGCCCCCTCAACAGGAGCCGTCGATATCAACGGCCAAGACTGGCAGGCCCTTAAATCGGCTTGTGACGAGTAATCAGACAGGCAGTTCGGTGGTGCGTTTTACTTCGCGCAGGGTGATGATGGTTTGCACCCGCTCAACACCGGGAAGCTGGGTGAGGACTTCGCTGTGGATGCGCTCGTAGTCGCTGGTATCGCTATAGACCACATGCACGAGATAGTCGCTTTGGCCGGCCAGCAAGTAGCACTCGACAACTTCGGGAACCTTCTGGACTTCTTTTTCAAAAGTTTCCAGAGCTTCGCGGGTTTGGCGGGTGATGGAAATATTGACGAACGCGTTGCCCGGTTTACCGATGCGGGCCGGATTGAGCAACATCGTATAATGATCAATGAACCCGGCTTCTTCGAGAAGGCGCACACGGCGCAGACATGCCGATGCTGACAGGTTCACTTTTTCGGCCAGTTCGGCATTGCTGATGCGCCCGTCTCGCTGCAGCAGGCGCAGGATCATGCGATCACGTTCATCAATCTGCATTTCGAATATTCCTCCGAGAACATGGTTATTTTTTAAAATTATCTAGCAATTATACCACCAAACTCACCATGAATTGAAGATTAATTGCCCAATTTTTAGGGTATCATGCACAAACAATAAAAAAGAAGGCGCAAAGCCTGACCCAAATAGCGCAATGCGCTAGGGGCACCGCCGGACATACTGGCGGAAAGCCCAAGTGTCACCACATTCGTCGGGAGAGAACGCAATGCTTATTGGTGTTCCAAAGGAAATCAAAAACCATGAATACCGCGTGGGATTAACCCCGGTCTCGGTCCGGGAAATCACCACGCATGGACATAAGGTTATCGTTGAAACCGGTGCCGGTGACGGTATCGGGTGCAGCGACGCGGACTATATTGCCGCTGGTGCCGAAATCATCGGGACGGCATCAGAAATCTTTGCCACCGCCGAGATGGTGGTCAAGGTCAAGGAACCGCAAAGAGTCGAATATGAACAGCTGCGCGATGGGCAGCTTTTGTTCACCTATCTGCATCTGGCACCGGACCCGGACCAGACCGCTGGACTCGTGAAATCGGGCGTCACCGCGATTGCCTATGAAACCGTGACCGACCGTAACGGTGGCCTCCCCCTTCTGGCACCGATGTCCGAAGTGGCCGGACGCATGGCGCCACAGGTTGGTGCAGCCGCCCTGCAAAAAGCCAATGGTGGGCGTGGCATGTTGCTGGGTGGCGTGCCCGGTGTGGCCCCGGCCAAGGTGGTTGTGATCGGTGGCGGTGTTGTCGGCACTAATGCCGCACGCATTGCGGCGGGCATGGGGGCAGATGTGACGATCCTTGATCGCAACATCAAACGCCTGACCTATCTTGATGATTTGTTTGGCCCGCGCATCAAAACCCAATATGCCACGATTGATGATACCGAGGCGCTGGTTTATGAGGCCGACATGGTAGTTGGCGCGGTCCTGATCCCCGGTGCCGCCGCACCAAAACTGATCCACCGCGATCAGTTGTCAAAAATGAAACCGGGCTCTGTCATTGTTGACGTCGCGATTGATCAGGGGGGCTGTTTTGAAACATCCAAAGCCACCACCCATGCCGATCCGACCTATATCGTTGATGATGTCGTACATTACTGTGTTGCCAATATGCCGGGTGCTGTGGCGCGCACATCGACCTTTGCGCTAAACAACGCCACCCTGCCCTTTACCCTGGCCCTTGCCGATAAGGGCTGGAAAAAGGCCTGTCAGGATGATTCGCATTTGGCGGCTGGGCTTAATGTCCATGCAGGACAGGTGACCTATCAGGCAGTTGCCGATGCGCTGGGATACAAACACCTGCCATTGGAAAGCGCACTTTCCTGATCACAAAGATCCATTAACCAACAAAGCGGGGCACCAATGGTGCCCCGCTTTGCTTTTACGTCCCAAAGATGGGCCGAAACTTTATCTCAGATCAAAATTCGACCTGTGTTACGTCACGGACAGCACCCTGATCAGCGCTGGTTGCCATGGCAGCATAGGCGCGAAGGGCAGTTGTGACTTTACGTTTGCGCGGCTTGGCCGGACGCCATGCTTCGGGGCCTTTGGCCTCCATCGCCTTGCGACGTGCGGCAAGCACCGCATCATCGACCGAGATTTTGATCGTGCGGTTCGGAATGTCGATTTCAATGGTATCGCCCGGCTCGACCAGTGCAATGTCCCCACCAGCGGCTGCTTCGGGGGAAACGTGACCAATCGACAGCCCCGACGTGCCGCCCGAGAAACGACCATCGGTGATCAGCGCACAGGCCTTGCCCAGCCCCATGGATTTCAGATAGCTGGTCGGATAGAGCATTTCCTGCATGCCCGGACCGCCTTTGGGGCCTTCGTAGCGGATGACAACAACGTCGCCTTCCTTGACCTCACCACCAAGAACCTTGGCAACGGCTTCGTCCTGGCTTTCGCAGATCACGGCCGGGCCGGTGAATTTCAGAATGCTTTCATCCACGCCACCAGTCTTAACGACGCAACCATTGACCGCCATATTGCCAAACAGAACGGCCAGCCCACCATCCTGACTGTAGGCGTGCTCAACGTCACGAATGCAACCTTCTTTTTCATCAAGGTCCAAGTCATCCCAATAACGTTCCTGGCTGAACGCTGTCTGAGACGGCACGCCACCGGGCATCGCACGGAAGAACTTGTGAACGGCGTCATTCGTCGTGCGCTTGATGTCCCATTTTTCAAGGGCATCGGCCATGGTTTTGGCGTGAACCGTCGAAACGTCGGTATGGAGCAAACCAGCGCGTTCAAGTTCACCTAAAATACGCATGATGCCACCAGCACGATGGACGTCTTCCATATGGAACATCGGGTGGTTCGGGGCGACTTTGGAAAGATACGGAATCTTGCGCGACAGACGATCCATGTCAGACATGGTGAAATCGACCTCGGCTTCCTTGGCAATCGCTAGAAGGTGAAGCACGGTATTGGTCGAGCCGCCCATCGCAATATCAAGCGCCATGGCATTTTCGAACGCCTCGAACGTTGCGATGCCGCGCGGGGTCGCACCGATGTCTTCTTCTTCATAGTAACGACGGGCAAGCTTGACCGACGTGCGGGCCGCTTCAAGGAACAGTTCCTTACGCGCACCATGCGTTGCCAGCACCGAGCCATTACCCGGAAGAGCCAAACCAAGTGCCTCGGCCAGACAGTTCATCGAGTTGGCGGTAAACATGCCCGAGCACGACCCGCAGGTCGGGCAGGCAGATCGTTCAACAACGCCAAGCTGTTCGTCCGAGACATTCGGATCAGCGGCTTCGACCATGGCATCGACAAGGTCAAGATGACGTTCTTTACCTTCGATGGTAACCTTGCCGGCCTCCATCGGGCCACCGGAAACAAATACCGCAGGAACGTTCAGGCGCATTGCCGCCATCAACATACCGGGCGTGATCTTGTCACAGTTGGAAATGCAAACCATGGCATCGGCGCAATGGGCATTGACCATATATTCAACGGAATCAGCAATGATTTCGCGTGATGGCAAGCTATAAAGCATGCCGTCATGGCCCATCGCGATGCCATCATCAACGGCAATGGTATTGAATTCCTTGGCAACACCGCCAGCGGCCTCAATCTCACGCGCGACCATCTGACCGAGGTCTTTGAGGTGCACGTGACCGGGCACAAACTGTGTGAAACTGTTGACGACCGCGATGATTGGCTTGTCGAAATCTTCGTCTTTCATACCAGTGGCGCGCCAAAGGCCGCGCGCACCAGCCATATTGCGGCCATGTGTTGTTGTACGGGACCTATATTCAGGCATGGAAGGAACCTCTCTTATTCGCGGATTGCGTTTTCGTGATATGAGTGCGTTCTAGCACAGTCTTCGCGCATTTTGACAGTTTTTTGCCCGAAAATTTCGCCATATTCCATCATATGGCACGATTGATACCCAAGTGCCAGACCACCAGCCATATCATTCATCAGTACGGACGTGCATTTGATGCTCGGAAGCCTCAAGCGTACCCTCGGCCAAAACCTATCCGAAAGACCTCAAATACTATCCTATTAGATAGGCGACCTCTGCGCCATCACACCATATCTTAGTAGGTGATTATCGCCGCCAGGCGATTCTCCCACTCCCATTCTCGCCCCGGGCCGGTTCACGGTTCGGGGCTTTTTTTTGCCCTAAATCCAAGAACCTCAGTCGCACAGCTTGAAACTCAATACTTTAAAGGCGATCCGGAACCATTTAATGTTTATACCATTACAGAGCAGTAGTGCGTGAGCGCCTACTCTCTCACATAGATTATTTTACGATCATAGCAAGGCGGAGCAGCCCCCACCCATGTCCGACCAACTCAAGACACTGTTGCGACGCGGACTGAGTGCGCATGAAGGCAATCGCGCCGAAGAAGCAGAAGAAATCTATCGGCAGGTTCTTGATATCGCGCCAAGTAACCCAGAAGCAGAACACCTTCTGGCGACACTTTTGACAAGTGTCGGGCGGTACGGCGAAGCACTTGATCTGTTTGAAAGCTGTCTTGGCCGGTTTGGTGCCAATCCGGCAGCGCGGTGCAATTATGCCATCGCGCTTGAAAGTGCCGGACAGCTTGAAAAGGCGATTGATCAGTTCAAACAAGCCATCAGCTATCACGGTGATTTCCCCACCGCCCTTTATCATCTGGCCCGTCTGGAATTACCGCGTGGCCATCTTGGCCAGTCAGTTGATCTTTTGGGGCGGTTGCTGGGGCTTCAGCCAGATCATTTTGAAGGGCTTCTTCTATTTGGCGAGGCGCTTCATGCGCTTGGTCAGGAGGAGGCGGCGTTAAAGTCGCTTGACCGCGCCGCCGAGGCCGCAGGCATTACGCCGATCATGATTGCCCGTGTCGGGGCAATGTTATTGCGACTTGGCTATCCCAAACCGGCACAGGACCTGTATCAACGCGCCCTTAGCATTGATGCGAAGTTCGTTCCAGGTCTGCGTGGATTGGGGCAGGCACTTGCCCATCAGGGACAATATGCCAAGGCGATTGCCCTTCTTAGAACCGCACGGCAATTGACCAAGGATACCGTCGATATTGACCTTGTGCTGGCCGATATCATGCTGAAATGTGGTGATTTACCCGAAACCATCGCAATCCTTGAGGCGGTTCTTAAAAAGCATCCCGACAATGTTAATGCTGATAGCATTTTTTTGCGGTCACTGGCCAAACAGTCGACCACGGATGGCGTAACCTTAAGCAAGGCGGCGAAAAACTGGGCCAAACATCACATGCCCATCGCAGCGCAACCCGAATTTACCAACAGTAAGCAAACCGATAAACGATTGCGCATCGGCTGGATTTCGCCGTTCTTTTGTGATCATCCGTCGTTTAAACTTCTGGGAGCACTTGCACGGCATTTAAACCGTAACGACGTTGAGCTGTTTTTATATTCAGCAACACCACGCCCCGATCAGGTAACCCATGCGTGGCAGGTGATGGCCGATGGATGGCGCGAGGTATATGGCCAGGACCCAATGCATATCGCCAACCGTATTCGTAAGGACAAGATCGATATCCTGATTGATCTGTGCGGCCCGCATCCGGCCCAACCGATTGAAGTTTTCGCGCTGCACAGTGCGCCAATACAGGCCAGCATGGCCGCAAACAGTACCGGCATGTCACAGATTGATTATCTGATCGGGCATAAGGAATTATTCAGCGGTAAGCTTGCGGCCAACAAATTGCTTTCTGAACAGCCACAAATCTTGTCATTCGGGCCGTACCTGCCCGGTGAGTTTGATGACACTATACCGGTGTCGCCCCTGCCCGCGGCGTTTGGCGATGTGATCCGGTTTGGCTGTATTGACCGGCTTTCTCATATCAGTGACGAGACGCTGATGTGCTTTGCGCGGATCCTTAACAAGGTCAAAAACAGCCGTATCGTTGTTCAGGACGAAGTCCTTGAAGATGCCTATGCGGCCAAGACGTTTCTGGATCGTGCACGACAGGCCGGGATCAAACGCGACAAGCTCGATCTCGCCGGACGCATTGAACAGCAAGACCGCGCCACCCTTTATGCCCAGATTGATGTTGGACTAGCCCCATTCCCGGCCATCTGTCTTGAAAACCATTTCGAGATGCTGTGGCACGGGGTTCCGTTTGTGTCATTGGCCGGTGAGTTGACCGGATCGCGGATGGGTCTTGGACTTTTGAGCGATATCGGGCTTGGTGCGCTTTGTGCACATACGCAAAAGGGCTATGTCGATAAATGCATCATGCTGACAGCAGACCTTGCTGCCCTTGGCAGCATTCGTGAAAACATGCGCGAGCGCCTGCAAAACAGCAAAGCCCTGCATGCACCCGCTGTTGCCCGCGAATTTGAAGATGCCTGCCGCGAGATGTGGCAGAACTGGTGCATCAAGCAACCGTAAGATCGACGGACTTAACGACCAATGACGGATGTGAAAATATAATCAACGGCAGCCGCCAGATCATCGACGATCACATCGGCCTTGGTCGCATCGGGAAGTGCTGCTTCCTTCGCGCCGTGCCCGGTGCGCACCATAATGGTTCGCGTGCCCGCCGCATGCCCGGCACGCAGATCATTGATCCGGTCACCGACCATAACACTATCGGTCAGGGAAATTGCAAACTCCGCCGCAGCCGCCAAAAGCATGCCGGGTTTTGGTTTGCGACAGGTGCTTTCGCGGCGGTATTCACCGTCACCATCCTTATGAAACGGGCAATAGTAAATGCCCTGCAGGGATGCGTTTTCACGGGCAAGCATCGCAATCATTTGCTGATGGATATCGCAAAGCTGATCTTCGGTAAGGTAGCTGCGCGCAACACCCGACTGGTTTGTCACGACAATGACCGGAATACCGGCATCGTTTAAGCGCGCAATGGCACGCGCCGAACCGGGAATGAGTTTCAGGTCTTCAATCCGCGACAGATAATGAACTTCTTCGTTGATCACCCCGTCACGATCCAAAAACACCGCCGGTAGCAGATTGCGCTGATCGCGAAAACGCGGAGCCGGATCAATGAAGTGACGTTTGACGGGTTCTGTTGACGTATCGTTCATACGGGACCTGCTGATTATGCGCGTGTAACAACAATGCCGTATCCGCATGACCAAAGACAAGCATGGTGACATGCAAACTGCGACTTTAATGCACATACCGAAAAATTGGTATTACCATTATTTTCTTGCAGAATTACTGCGTCACATGACAATTTGGGCGCAAATCGCTTTCTTGGGGACCGTTTGATCAATGTTTGCCGATATTTTTGCCATTTTGGCACCTGTTTTCATCACCACCGGGCTTGGCTATTTCTGGGCCCGTGCCGGCAAGCATTTTGACACCAATCTGGTCACATCGATTGTCACATATTTTGCAACACCTTGCCTGACCTTTGCCGCCCTTGCGACGGTGGAGCTTGGTGGTGATACCCTGATCTCGATGGGGACCGCCGCACTTGCTGCCAACGTCATTTTCGCCCTGATCGGCTGGCCGATCCTTAAGGTGTTTCAACTTTCCCCACGCACTTATCTGCAGTCGCTTACCTGGCCAAATGTTGGCAATGTCGGCTTGCCCCTTTGCATGCTGGCATATGGCCCCGAAGGACTGGCATTATCGGTTGCGTTTTTTGCCACTTACGTCGTGATCCAGTTAACGATCGGGGTGGCATTTGTATCGGGCAGTTTTTCGCTTCGGTCTTTGGCAAAAATGCCGATTATCCCCGCGACCCTGATTGCGACAGGCTTTCTTGCCACCGATACAACCGTTCCTGACTGGCTTTACAATACCACCAACCTGATTGGTCAGCTGACCATTCCGTTGATGCTGTTTACCCTTGGCGTGTCGCTTGCGAAACTGCGCCCGGTCAGCCTGGCGCGTAGCACGGCATTAAGTGCCTTGCGTCTTGGTATGGGGTTTGGGGTTGGTCTTGGATTGTCAGAAGTGATGGGCCTGACCGGGGTCGAACGCGGCGTTGTGATCTTGCAATGTTCAATGCCGGTTGCAGTATTTTGCTATCTGTTTGCCCAGTTGTATAACCGCGACCCTGAAGAAGTCGCAGGTGTTGTCATCAGCTCAAGCTTCCTTGCGGCCATCGCCCTGCCCGCCTTGCTTTGGTACGTGCTTTAAGGGATCTATTGCAGCATCAGGCGATAATCGCCCGTGACGCCCTTGTCTTCTTGCTGCGCATAGAATCCGATTGCGCAATCGTAGCGACCTTTTTTAAGGTCGGGGTCGTCGTGCTCAACAGCCAGATTGTGGATATGGGCACGACAGGCTTCAAGATCGGCAAATTGCGCATCTGAAACCAGGACATTGTTTGGCTTTGACACATCAGGCACATAAACAGCCGTCACCTTTTCCCAAGGTGCGGCATCATCGGTCCAGATCACGTCAGCAATGTAGCGTTCCGGGCTGCCATAAGTTGCCGCGGCCAAGATCGCAATCCCGCCAGCAAGAACAGCACGGCGGATCATTGTTTTATTCATGGCTATCCTTATAGACCATAGCAGCCGATAATCCGGCGACATTCCAACCTAATACAGCGAAGTCACTTTTGCGAAATTCTGCACCGGATTCAAGGTGATATTCGTCAAGTTGCGGTGGCGATTGTGTGGTTTCGCATAGCATCGCATGGATCTGCCCACGATGATGGGTTTGATGAACAAACAGATGTGACAAAACCGCTGAAATGCTTTCACTGACCATCACATCGTCGGGTCTAACGAGGGTTACGTCGCGCACCACATCCTTGTCATCGAGTTTTTCACAAAATGCCATCAGTCTGACATCGGCATTGCGCTGAGCCGCGCCAAACGTCTCGATGGTGATAAACGGCATCTGGTTGGCAAAACAATCCTGCCCGCGCCCACCTTTGATCAGGGCATCCAGATAATACCAATCGACAATCAGGCTGTGATTAAGGGTTTGCAAGATTGATGGCATGAGAGACGCACGGCGTGCACGAAGTTCTGTGGTGGTGAGTTTTTGACATGCCCCCAACAGGCGATGATTAGACCAGGCGTTGTTACGGGCCTGGTGGAAAAACGACGTTCCCGGCATACCACGACATCCTAGATTGGCGCGTCCTGCCTCGTTTTTATCCGGTGACAGGGTGCGCGTGGTTTAGCGGACCGTTTCCTTTGCCGTAATTCGGGGCGGTGCGGATGGCTTCGCGAACATAGGCCCGTGCACGCGCAACCGCGTCACTCAGTCCCATGTCCTGTGCCAGCCCGGTTGCAATCGAACTTGCAAGCGAGCATCCCGTACCATGATTATTTTCAGACGGGATGCGATCACCTTCAAACCCTTCGATGTCCCCGTCGCGACGCCAAAGAATATCAACAATCTTATCACCCTCGGCGTGACCACCTTTGATCAACACCGCCTCTGCGCCCAGCTCTCCGATTTTGTGCGCCGCAGCAATCATATCACCTTCGCTGGAAATTTTCATCCCCGATAGCACTTCTGCTTCGGGAATATTCGGGGTAAGGACGGTCGCAAGCGGGACCATATGGGTTATCAAGGCGTCAACCGCGTCTTCTTCGAGCAATCTCGCGCCGCTTTGAGATATCATCACAGGATCAATGACAATCGGAATATCAATGCATTTTGACTTGATAAATTCCGCCACCGCTTCGATCACAGGCACACTATGGAGCATACCTGTCTTAACCGCGTCTGCACCAATATCATCAATTGTTACGGTTGCCTGATGAACAATCATCTCAGGCGAAATTCCCAACACATCAAAGACACCGGTCGTGTTTTGAATTGTCAGGGCCGTGATCGCGGTCGCGGCATAGCCACCAAGGGCTGTCACCGATTTAATATCAGCCTGAATGCCAGCCCCGCCGGAGCAGTCCGATCCGGCTATAATCAAGACACGACCCTTCATAATCATCCTCCCCAACGCATACAGCCAAAGTTAAGTATCTTGCAGAATTCGTTTTTAATCAGCCTGCAACAGCGGTGATTTCCGCCACGATACCATCGACAATCTGTTCGACTTTTACCGCATCATCGCCCTCGGCCATGACACGGATCAGCGGTTCTGTCCCAGATTTACGGATCAAAACCCGTCCATCACCTTTAAAGGCCTTCTCGGCCGAGGAAATGGCGTCAATCACGCGGCTTTGCGACAATGGATCTGCCCCGGCGGTATAGCGCACGTTTTTAAGAATTTGCGGCAATGGTTCGAACACGCGGCTCATTTCAGACACCGGTCCGCTCCGCGAAGCCAGAACGGCCAAAACCTGCAGCCCGGCCAGAAGACCATCACCGGTTGAGGCAAAATCAGACAACACAATATGGCCCGACTGTTCACCGCCGACATTGCAATCAAGCGCACGCATCTGCTCAACCACATAGCGGTCACCGACCTTGGTGCGGATCAGACGCAAGCCATTTTTTTCTAGATAGCGTTCAAGACCAAGATTGGACATCACGGTCGCCACCAACGCATTGCCGCGCAGCTGACCGGTGCGTTTCCAGTGCGTGGTCACAAGCCCCATCAACTGATCACCGTCAATCAGATGGCCTTTTTCATCGCACATCTGAATACGATCCGCATCGCCATCAAGGGCAATCCCGACATCGGCCTTTTCAGACAGGACCCGATCACACATGGTTTTGGTGTGGGTCGAACCGCATTGGTCATTGATGTTAAGACCGTTGGGTTTCGTACCGATTTCAACCACTTCGGCACCAAGTTCACGCAGGACTTTCGGTGCAACCGAATAAGCCGCACCATTAGCGCAATCAAGAACGATGCGGAGCCCTTCGAGTGTAACACTACCCGGAAGCGATGATTTCACAGCTTCGATATAGCGCCCGGGGGCATCGTCAATACGCTGTGCACGGCCAAGCGCATTTGCCGGAACGAGCTTATGCGACAGATCACTGTCCATCAGCGCTTCGATTTCAAGTTCCACCTCGTCAGACAGTTTGAAACCGTCCGGGCCAAATAGCTTAATGCCATTATCCTGAAACGGATTGTGGGATGCTGAAATCATCACACCGATATCGGCACGCATCGATTTGGTCAGCATGGCAACAGCGGGGGTCGGCATTGGCCCAACCAGCATCACATCCATGCCCATGGACGTAAAGCCCGCCACCAACGCTGGTTCTAGCATGTAGCCAGACAGACGCGTATCCTTACCGATCACAACTTTGTGGCGGTGATCGCCACGGGTGAAGTAATTGCCCGCAGCCATACCGACCTTTAGTGCGACTTCGGCGGTCATGGGTGCGGTATTGGCGGTTCCGCGAATGCCGTCGGTGCCAAAATATTTGCGGCTCATGCTTGTGTTCTCTGTCTGTGTGCCGGTTTTTAACGCCCGGTCCATAAATCCTGACTGCCGGTTATATCAAAGTGACGTTTCAATGCTACCGGCAAGTGATACATTTTAACGCCTCGTTGGCGACCATTCCGTTAACACGCGCCCATCAGACTATTCTGATAAAACCGATGACCTGATCAAAAAAAAACGCTATCAAAAATAGACTTGTTTAATTGTCTGAAATTGGGGGCGCTTTGCGCGATTTTCGCCAGATGTTGACTTGGCGCGACGTCATAAGTGTCCTGACGATTGCCCTTATCGCATCCATCACATGGTTTTCGCCGCCCGCATCGGCACGGACCGATATGGCACACCTTGTGTTGCCGGCAAATGGCGCGACAACAAGTATCGATCTAAACCGGTTTATGGAGCGCCTGACATCTGATCGCAACGTCACCGATCCTGCCCAACTGATTGATATTCCGTCTTCTGAATTTGAACCCGTTGCCAGCACCGCAGGGCCCGGTTACACCCCACGCGTTATTTGGTATCGGCTGGCCTTTTCGCTTACCGCGCCGCAAGGCAATGACATTTCACGGGCCTTCATCGAATTGGGCGAGCCCTATCTCAACGAGATCCGCCTGACCGTGATTGACGATGAGACGCGCAATGTCATCTGGAAAAATGTTGTTGGTGACCGGATCCCCAACACGAAAGACAGTTTGATCAGCCTCCGGCATTTATCAGAATGGCCGGATTTACCATCAGGACACTATTGGTTGATGATCGGTGTGCGCACCAACAGCGCCCATGTTTTCCATGCCAAACTATACCCCGAGGCGGAGCTTGTTTCCGACACCGAGGAACATAACCTTGTTGAAAGCAGTTTTCTGGGTGTCCTGTTGATCGGGTTTGGAGTCTATCTGACCTTTGGCATCATATCACGCGACAAATCGGTGCTGTGGTACAGCGGATATGTTTTATCTGTCTTTCTGTTCAACCTTGGTACGTCAGGATATGCCCAGCTTCTGCTAAAGGGGATTTGGCCACTTGCCAGCGACCTTATTACCGGAACAGGAACCGCGTTTGCCTTGGGCGCCAGTGTCGCGATGTGGACCCATATCGTCAGACTTGATCACTATAACCCGGTTCTGTTTCGGGTGATGATGGCCTTTTCCATATTGGCGATGATCGGTTCGGTCACTGCGATATCGGATGCCTATATCTATTTCACGCAGATCTTCTTTATTCCCAATGTGATTTTGCTGTTCACGCTTTTGATGTATCTGATTTACGTCAGCTATCGTGAAAGGCGTCTGGCATCGAACAGCTTCTTTTTGATCGCACTTGCTTTGCCAACCCTTGCGGCCAACATCCATGTTTTGACACTGCTGGGTATCCTGCCGATCACAGCCTTCACAACCAAGGTGTACCCGCTTAGCTCGTCGATACATCTTGTGATGGTTGCAATTGCGATGGCCTATCGCACCCAGAGACTGACCTACAATTGGAGTGATGCGCATCAAACCAATGCGCGGGCCGATCAGCTTGCTGGCGAACAGCGGACTTTCATAACCATGCTGTCGCACGAATTTCGAACACCACTGGCGATCATTCAGCGATCAGCAGAAATTCTCGGCCTGCATTTGCGCAATGAGCCCGCCCCTGTTCACAGCCGCCTTGCCACCATTCGTGGGAATGCCGGTCAGCTTTCGGGGTTGGTCGATGCCTTTTTGACCAAGGAAACGCTCGATAGTGCAAATTTCACAACATCCTTGCAGCCGACCAACATTGATCAGTTGCTGCATGATTTGATCAATCGACGGAACCGTGAAATCCCGGACCAGAAAGTCAGCTTGAAAAATATCGATTTTGCCATTGTCGATATTGACCGCATTCTGTTTGAACGCGCGATCATAAACTTGATCGATAATGCTCGTAAATACGCCCCCAACGCACCAGTCTGGGTCGCATGCAATCGGTCGTCGAACGGATTTGTCTATATCCGTATTATCGATGCCGGACCGGGCATTCCCGTTGACGATCTGACGAATGTATCCAACGCGTTTTATCGTGGACGCGATGCAGGCGTCACACAGGGTGTTGGCCTGGGCCTGCATATCACCAACCGCATAGTGCAATCCCATAATGGGTCGATGTCGGTCAGTGTCGGCGAGACATCCGGCACAACGGTAATGATCAAAATTCCCTATAACCGGGAAGAAACGGTCAAAGCGTCCCGTCAAAACTTCTTTGGTTTGGCCGCCCCCCATGTATCGCGAAAAAAGCCCCGAACACACGATGACGGTGGTGCGCTGTCATGAGCGCCTTCACTTCATTCCGCCGTCATATGTGGACCGTATTAACCGCAGGTCAAAACGTGGGCCGAACGCCCGTGGCCACCTTGATGCGCACCAAGTTACCGCGCATTTTGTTCATCCTGCTCGTCATCGTAGTTGTCGCAATGATTGGTGGGCCCAATGGTGCGTACGCGCATGGGACTACGCCACCAACCACCGGGCATACCGATAAAATTGTTTTAAACGGTGATCTTCCCGGCAAGCTTGATCTGACACCCTATCTGTCATGGTATGTCGACCAAAGCCAGCAGATGTCACTTGATGATGTTCGCCAACTGCCGTTTGACGACTTTCAGCAAAGCGCATCAATCCCATCGTTTGGGTATACGTCAGATATCATCTGGTACAGGATCGATTTCGGCGTCGATCAGATGTTGACCGCCCCCCCATACATTGAGGCCAATCCAAGCTATCTTAATCATATAGATCTGTATCTTTTTGAGGATGTCGCAACGGCCAAGCTTTCCGATGCCATTTGGCAGGAAAGCATGGGCGACCGCATTCCTGCGCGCAAGCGCCCCTTTACCAGCGGCACGCATGTCGCATCTTGGCCGAAACTTGATGCGGGTGCGTATCATCTGTTTATCCGGGTACAAAGTAACAGTACGAACTTGCTAACTGTCACCCTTTGGCAGGCCAAAGACCTTATTTCATCAATGACGCTTCGCAATCTGGCAACAAACATCTTCTTTGGGGTGTTTCTCACCCTTGGCATTACGTATTTCAGCCTTGGGCTTATCGCCCGCGATGCGGTTGTTGTCAGCTATGGCATCGGGATTGCGTGTGCTGGCATGCTCATTTCACTTGTAAATGGTGTCGGATTAAGTCAGCTGCGCTCGGAAATCCCGTGGATGAATGATTTTCTCATTGGGACCACCAACATCGTTTCACAGGCAGCCGTTGTCTTTTTATGGATACATATTCTTGAATTTCGCCAACGCACACCAATTTTGTTTTGGCTCGGATGTGCCTACTGCATCGTCATTTTAAGTTTTCTCATTGGTACGACCAATGAACTCTATACGGTGTTTGGCACCTATATCGTTCCGTCTGTCGCACTTTTCATGGCCTGCGCCTGTTTGGTTCTTGTCAAAAGGCTTGCCGCAGATATCAGAAACAAGACGCTTTGGGCGTATTTAATAGCCCTTGCCTTGCCTTGCGGCCCTGTCATCATGTTGCAATTGGCCCATGCGGGACTTATCGAGGTCACCCCGATACGCATCGGCCTCCATCAATTCACCTTCATTTTCCACATCATCGCGATGGGCATATTGATGGCCATACGTCTGACCCAAATGGACAGGGAACAGGTGTTCGCATCGACCAGAGCCGAAGAAACAACATCGCTTGTCGGTGAACAGCGCAAGTTGATTTCAATGCTGTCGCATGAATTCCGAACCCCGCTTGCGGTTATTCAACGTTCGTCAGAAATGCTGATGCTCCGTTTACGAGATCACAGCGATGATATTCAGAATCGGCTGAAGCGCATTGAGCTTCAGGCCCGAAAACTTGCCCGTCTGGTTGATATTTTCCTAAGCAAGGATGGTATTGACGACAAGGAATTCTCGTTGGCGCGCGAACTTGTCGGGCTGGATCATTTCATGAATGATTTCGTCGCCAATACGACACGCGATGATGCCGAAATTCTGGTGACCTGTACGGGAACCAACGGTGTTGAAGCCTATATCGATGAAACACTGATTGGTCTGGCGATGACCAACCTGGTCGAAACGTCACGGCGTTTTGCCCATGGAAAACCAATCCATATTACCGCGCGCGCGCAAAGTAACTGGCTGGCGGAAATATCAATACCCTGTCAGGGCGAAGGACTTGATAGCGATGAAATCCGTTTGATTGGAAATGCGCTGTTTCGCCGCGAAATGGAAACAAAGGCCCTGCGCAGTGCGCTTGGCCTGCATATTTCACAACGCATAGTTGACGCGCACGGCGGGTCAATCAAATTGCGTGATCTGGGGCCGATGGGAATTGCGCTGTGTGTGCTGCTACCGTGTGAAACTTCCAATCAGGACAGCGCGGCACCACTTGCGTGATGGCGCACCAAACGTCAAAGGTTTTCTGTTTCACCGGAAACGGCGCCAAGCGATGTGAAGGCATAGCCACGACCATATGCTGTGCGTATCGGAAGCTCTTCACCAATTTCCTTGAGAACCTTCTGGCGCACACGTCGGATTGCCGTATCAAGGTTGCGGCAGTTTTCAGCCGTATCGGCTTTACCCAAGGCGACAACGATTTCCGGCCGGGTCAACCATGCCCCGTTCGCGTCAATCAATAACTTGATGATTGTCCGTTCGGTTGCGGTCAAGGATGCCGACTTCCCAAGCGGATTAACCAATGTCCAATTGAGCAGATCAAGAACCCAGCCCGCTTCCATACCAGCGGCATCAGCACCCTCGTCTGCACGCAAGGAACGGCGCAATAACGGCTGCAAAGCGGCTTCTATTACCGACAAAGGGCTATCTTTGGTCAGATAAACGTCTGCACCTGACTTGTAGCCTGTCAGGTGATGATCCATCCCCGACAGGGACGTTAGCATCATGATGCCGCAATCAATGTTCTGGCGGACGTATTTGGCAAGATCATAGCCATCGGCATCGGGCAGCATGATATCAAGGATCACTGCATCGGGCTGTTTAGCCTTAAGCGCGCGAAAAAAACTCGCACCGGTTTCGCAACCAATCACGTCAAAGCCGCACATCTCAAGATACTCGCACAGATCCTTATTAAGATCGGTGTTGTCTTCTACGACAAACACACATTGCGCCGTCAGACTTCGACTTGATGTCATACTTTTGTTTCCGACCTCGGTCAGGCCAACAATTCCGTTCATATACAGACCTTTGCAGTAGCTCGTTTACTCAACCAATAAGCGTGACTTTGCGCCACTTTGTTTATTTCACTCTTTGGTATGTGGTGCGGCTTGCAAATGCGCAAGCCTCAACCGCAAAAGGTCAGAAAATGCCAGATTCCAAATATAAAAAAAGCAAGACCCAACCAAAAGGATATACATCCCCATAATGTTGAATGGTCTTGCTTTTAATCAATCGAGCGAAAATGACAACCTATACAGGAAGCAAGGATAAGCTGAGCTTCCTATACCAGAGCCGTCGAACTCGCGACCGAGATCGCCTGCACGGTTTCTTGAACATCATGGACGCGCATTATCTGCGCCCCGTGCCGCCATCCATTGACGGCAGATGCAATTGACCCACCGAGCCGTTGTTTTGGATCTGCTTTGGGATCAATTTTCCCGATGAACGATTTGCGCGACGTTCCAAGCAAAATTGGACATCCCAAACCGTGGAAAACCGCCAACCGCGACAGCAACTCAAGGTTATGTGATAGTGTCTTGCCAAATCCGATACCCGGATCAATACAAACCTTGTCGCGCGATATCCCGGCCCGTTCGCAACTTTCGATGCGATCAAGCAGATAGTCATACACATCAAGAACGGCACAATCATATTGCGGATCGTCCTGCATGGTGCCAGGCTCGCCCTGCATATGCATCAGCATTACAGGTGCCCCCAAACGTGCGGCCACCTCGAGCGACCGTTCATCGCCTTCGAGCCCGGTGACGTCATTGATGATGGCAGCACCGGCATTGATCGCGGCTTCCATCACATTGGCGTGGCGTGTATCGATTGAAACCACATGGCCCTTCTCGGCCAAAGCACGGATCACGGGCACGACGCGATCGATTTCCTCAGCCTCGGTAACGTCATTCGCACCCGGACGGGTAGATTCCCCGCCGATATCAAGGATTGATGCGCCAAAGTCGGCAAGTTCACGCCCCCGGGCAATCGACTGCTCGGTCGTGTTGTAATCCCCGCCATCAGAAAAGCTGTCAGGTGTCACATTGACAATGCCCATGACGTGGCATGAAGCCATATCAAGTCCGGCAAAATCGGCGCGCTTGGTCATCAAACGATCAAGCACATTGTTAATTTCATCAACACGCCCGCTATTTTGAACCCAGCCTTCAAGGGCAAGGAGCGGCAGGATCATGCTTTCGGCACCGCCGTCTTCACGGCGACGAATAATTTCAAGGGCCGAAAAGCCGCGGCGCGATCCGGCCAGCGGCAATGTATTGGGATCATCGGCATGGTCGATGAAACCGGTAGGTGCATAATAAAGCGGTCCGTCAAAATCAGCAAAGCCCCGCACATCGGCGGGGCTTCGCAGGACCGATCGAGTGATCTTGTCCATCAGTCTCTTTCTGTTAGCTGCCCGGCTGCGGCTCAGGGGACATATCCCCGCCACCTTCATCCGGGCTGTCTTTACGTGCAGCGCCCGAGCTTGGCACGGTGGAGCGACGTCCACCGGAATCCTTGCCGTTACTGCCGCTTGAATGGCCAGAACGGTTGATTTCCTCGCCACGCAGAAGCGCGTCGATTTCCTTGCCCGACAGGGTTTCGTATTCCAAAAGCCCTTTGGCAAGAATGTGCAAATCATCCAGATATTCGGTCAGAACCCGCTTGGCGAATTCATAGGCCTCATCAGAATAACGACGGACTTCGTCATCAATCAGCTGAGCAGTTTTTTCCGAAACATTCTTGTGCTGTGCGACACTATGGCCAAGGAACACTTCTTCCTGGTTGTCGGCATATTTGACGTTACCAAGAACATCCGAGAAGCCCCATTCGGTCACCATCTTGCGCGCATATTGCGTCACCATATTGATGTCCGAAGACGCACCGGTTGTGACCTTGTCCTTGCCAAAGATAAGTTCCTCGGCAACACGGCCTCCCATGGCAACAGCCAGATCAGAAATCAGCTGCTCATAGGATTTCGAGACCTGATCACGTTCAGGCAAACGCATCACCATCCCCAACGCACGACCGCGCGGAATGATGGTTGCCTTGTGGATCGGATCGGATGCCGGTGTATGGAGTGCGACAAGTGCGTGACCGCCTTCGTGATAGGCTGTCAGCTTTTTCTCGTCATCCGTCATGATCATGGAACGGCGTTCCGCCCCCATCATGACTTTATCCTTGGCATTTTCAAAGTCGGCCATGGTGACTACACGCTTGCCAAGACGGGCGGCAAGAAGGGCAGCCTCATTGACAAGGTTTGCAAGATCAGCACCCGAGAAGCCCGGGGTGCCACGTGCCACCGTGCGCAGCTCAACATCCGGACCCAGCGGAACTTTGCGGGCGTGCACACCAAGAATGCGTTCACGGCCTTCAAGATCGGGGTTCGGCACAACAACCTGACGGTCAAAACGGCCCGGACGCAGCAACGCCGGATCGAGAACATCCGGACGGTTGGTTGCGGCAACAAGGATCACACCTTCGTTGGCCTCAAAACCATCCATCTCGACCAGAAGTTGGTTGAGCGTCTGTTCACGTTCATCGTTACCGCCACCAAGACCGGCACCACGATGACGACCGACAGCATCGATCTCATCGATAAAGATGATGCAAGGAGCGTTCTTTTTGCCCTGTTCGAACATGTCGCGCACACGAGATGCACCAACACCAACAAACATTTCGACAAAGTCCGAACCCGAAATGGTGAAGAACGGTACGTTTGCTTCGCCCGCAATCGCACGTGCCAGAAGCGTTTTACCCGTGCCCGGAGGACCGACCAGCAACATGCCTTTGGGGATTTTACCGCCAAGACGCTGGAACTTCTGCGGATCGCGCAGGAAGTCGACAACTTCTTCAAGTTCGTTTTTGGCTTCTTCGATGCCTGCGACGTCTTCAAAGGTAACCCGACCGGATTTTTCGGTCAGCATTTTCGCCTTTGATTTGCCAAAGCCCATGGCTTTGCCGCCACCGCCCTGCATCTGACGCATGAAGAAAATCCAAACCCCGATGATCAGCAGCATCGGCAACCAGCTGATCAGCGCACTCATCAGCGGCGACAGGCTTTCTTCCGGTTTTGCGATAATCCGAACGCCCTTTTCGTTGAGTCTTTCAACAAGGTTCGGGTAATCGGGGGTGTAAACATTAACAGAGCGACCATCGCGCGTTTGCGCACTCAGGGTATTGCCCTGAATTGTGACTTCTGAAATCTGGCCGGTATCAACTTCTGCCAGGAAGTCCGAAAACGCCATCGACGATTGACCGGACTGTCCAGAAGGCGACTGAAACAGGTTAAACAAGGCCACCAAAAGGATGGCAATGATAACCCACAGTGCGAGATTTTTTCCCATATTCATTCCAAGCTACTGGTCGCAAAATATTTTTACCGTCGCGCACAATACTCCTGCGCAAGGCATGGCTAACAAATAGTCAAAAGCCTCGGCTACGCAAGTAGGCTGACGGGTTTCGGTAACGATTGAACCCACTTTCCCACAAAGGGGTGCGTGGTGCAAACCGCCATCGTCCATCAATTGCATTTCCCCCCCTACTCTGGGACGTCACACAACCGGCGGCGGATAATACGTCGGAAAGTGTCAAAACCTCAAGCCCGCCAACGGATCGCAAGCCTTCTTTATCGTAGAGAGCAGGCATGGATGCAAGGGCTGCGCGGGGTAAATCAGCAATAAATCCGACTATTTCCCCAAATGCGGCCCGAAATGCCTTCGTGTGAAACACATCACAAAGTGCAAGCGGCCCAATCCATATCCCTGCCAACGGGGGAAAAACAGGCGATAAAGCAGCCCATTCAAAGCGATTATCCCACCGCACACATCGACCAGAACGCAAAACGTCGGGATCAATGACCATCGGAGTTTTATCCATGCGGCCAACTTCGCGGAAGATATAAATCCGGTCTGATTTGCGATGAATGACACATCCGCCCAAACTGCTGCGGTGTGACGCATCATTATATGTGGCGCCGAGCAGGTTGGCTAAGGCATCAAAAGACGGCATATACGCCGCCCCACCGATGGTTCGAATGACCTGACCAAGGGCATAGCAGCGGACATCGCGGTCCTGAGAGCGATAAATTCCCGCCGTATCAACAACCGCAATCCCAACCGGCAGGATCATCACAGATCGGGCCAGAACATTGGCAATCGTTTCTTCGAGCGCAAGACGGGTCTGCACCGCATCAGATGTAATGTCTTCCTGATCCGCGGCAACCGTGATCCTTGTATCTTTACGAATCCGCACGCGTTCAAATTTCGGGTTCTGATTGGACGGATCTTCGACCCAGTCCTGCCCGCGTGCCTTCAGCGTCGCAATCAAATCGTTTTTTGCCACGGACAAAAACGGACGCAGCAGCCGCACGGATTTTAGGAAACGACGCGAAGACATGCCCGCACGTCCCATCGGTTTCGTCCCGTGGGAATCGCGCATGGCAATGGTTTCGATTTGATCATCAAGATGGTGGGCGACCAAAAGATGAAGAATGCCACGTGTGACACAGGCCTGATCAAGCAAGTCATAGCGGGCAATACGTGCGCGTTCTTGCACCGCGCCGCGTGGCTTATCGCCAAGCCACGGCAGGACAATGTGGTCAATCCCGTGTGCGCGCAATGCCTGCCCGACCCATTTGGCTTCATGCGCAGAATCTGACCGCAGGCCATGATCCACTGTCATTGCGACAATTTTACCGCCCCGCGTTTGCGCCCATTCATGCGCCAACAATGCCAAGGCCATGCTGTCAGCCCCGCCAGACACCGCAACCGCCAAAACAGGGTCGGTTTCAAATGGCGCAAAGCCGTCTATCAGATGCGCAAAAGCAACGGCGTCCAATGGTGTACCATCGGACGCCGCGCGATCATCTGTCGTTGGCTTATCGGGATTGCTCATAATGCCGCATTCTTGGGGGTTGAACCTTATGAACACCCACGACTTTTGCGTTCCTGACGCGCGCGATCAAGGACAACTGCCGATGCATTCGGGAAGTTATCGATCAGGTGCCCAAAGGTCGTGCAGGCATCTTCATTCTTGCCAAGATTGGCCAGCGACATGCCGAGTTTGAGAAGGTTATCAGGGGCCTTCGTGCTGTCGGGATAGGTCTGGAAACCTTCGGTAAAGGCGATGGCAGCATTTTCAAATTCGCCGCGCACATAATAGGTTTCACCTAACCAATATTGCGCATTACCGGCCAGCGGATCGTTGGGATGATCTTTAACAAAGGTCGAAAGCGCGCTTTCGGCTTCGGAAAACTCCTGACGGCGCAGCAAGCCAAAGGCATTGCGATATTGTTCTTCTGGCGTCACGCCAGCAGCCGCACTTTGCGTCGCGGTCGCCGCCGCCCCGGCAGACGCACCCGCAGCCGCTCCGGATGGAATTTGCGGTGGTTGGCCCTCGTTTTCGATTACACCAAACAGTTTGGTACCACGATCATTAAGAGGTTCGCCCGAACCGGCCGAACCGTTACCAGCGGCGCCACCTGTGGATCCTGCGGTCTGGCCCGCAGCACTATCCGCAAGCGGTTCTGCCGATGCGCCGTTGCCATTATTGGCAAGTGGCGCACCAGAACCGGCACCCGAACCGTTTTCAAGCTGTGTCAGGCGAAAATCGATGTCGGAGACCAGCCGTTCAAGGCGGTCTTCCATTTTGCGGATTCGAAAATCAAACTGTTCGATCTGCCCGGTCAACTGGGTTGCAGAGCGTTGCAGATCATTGATCTGTACTTGCTGACGGGCCGCCGCCGGGGTCGATGGATCACCACCGGTTACCGCCGAGGCGGCATCACCTGCGGGCGGGCCTTCGCGGTAAACATAACGCTGCAGCAAATCGAGATCCTTGCGCAGCTGTTCGACCTGCCGGCCAACGTTTGCATCCTGAGCAAAGGCCGAAACCGATCCGAGGGACGTCATCCCCACCAGAGCGCCAATCGTCAAAGCAACCAACAAGCCAGGACCTTTGCGAACAGATACAGCCACTTTTCCACGGCCGGTTAGGCGGGAAACGGTTTCAGCGCGATTTGCCGACTCCACGATTTCCTGTGTTTCAGTGGTTGAGCGAACTCGGATCATCATCAGAGCCTGGTGCATTTAATCTGCTCCATTTTGTTTGTTTTTTGGCGTGTCGTTTGGCAAAGCACCGCGTGCAGGATGATGCGGCGCATCGGCGAAACAATATAACGCAGCGAAACGCCGCGAAAAGCAAACCCTTCGGACCGGGATGTCTCTCTGCATTGGTATGTCACCCCTTGTAACCATAGTCACGCTGCGCTTCTACGGACCTTATCCTTCCAGTATCGCAGGATGCGTCTGGCAAAAAGGGACACATTAAATGCAACAGCCTCTCGGTCCTTTGTCGTCAATGCAATATTACCAAATGCCGATTTGAACAGGGCACGACTACATTTTCAAACATTTTCAGGCGGCAAAAATAAGGCGCCTGCCCCAAACGGGACAGGCGCCTTGATATTCAGTCAGGCTTTAGCCCACACGCGCTTAACGGATAACCGATACAGAGCGGCGGTTTTTGGCCCAGCTTTCTTCGTCATGGCCAAGAGCAACAGGGCGCTCTTTGCCATAGGAAATGGTTTCAACGCGCGACGGGTCAATGCCCAGAGCGATCAGATAATCTTTGACCGAGCTTGCGCGACGTTCGCCGAGTGCAAGGTTGTATTCACGGGTGCCGCGTTCGTCGGCATGACCTTCAACAACAACTTTGTACTGCGGGTATTTTTTCAACCAAGCAGCCTGCAGTTCGAGGGTGCGACGTGCTTCACCGGCCAAGTCATATTTGTCCAGGCCAAAGAATACGCGGTCACCAACGTTAACAGCAAACCACTCAGGGCTGCTTTCGGAAAGCGAGGTACTGGTAGACGGCTGGTTTACAGTCGACACACCTTCGCCACCGGTGGTAGCTGAGCTATCAGGAGCAGTTTCACATGCAGCCAGAAGGGCGGCAGCAGCAAAGACGCTGAGAATACGAAGTTTCATTTAAAATTTCCCCTTAACACCGGACGCATTCGCCCGAGTTGGTGTTTTCCATGTCTCGCGACACCGAAAATGCCCGCGATTTAAGCGAATCGCATTCAGTGCTTCGCGATGACTATACTCTTGAGATATCAGGGAATCAAGGGCGACCATGCAGGATCCGACCCATCCGCAGGTGTAACGATCTCTCGCTCGTTATAACCTGTCAGATCAATCGAATACAAACGAAAGCGATCCTTGGTTCCGTCCTTGGACGGATGCTGGCGATGATACATCAACACCCGGCCGTTCGGCGCCCATGTTGGGCCCTCTACGAGGAACCCTTCGGCCAGCAGTCTTTCTCCACTACCGTCTGGCCGCATTACGCCGATATAGAACCTTCCTCCTTGCGATTTCGTGAATGCAATCAGGTCTCCGCGTGGCGACCAGACCGGGGTGGAATAAAGTCCACCACCGAAACTGATGCGCTGTACGCCGCTACCGTCGGCATTCATCACATAGATTTGTTGTGCGCCGCTGCGATCGGAGTTGAACGCAATGCGCGACCCATCTGGCGAGTAGGATGGCGACGTATCCACGGCAGGATGTCGCGTAAGCTGACGTTTTTCACGGGTGCGAAGGTCAAGTTCATAAACTTCGCTGTTACCGTCTAACGCCTGCGACATCACAACCGAGTTGCCGTCTGGTGCGAATCGGGGCGCGAAAGTCATCCCCGGAAAATCGCCCAGCAATTCCAACTCGCCGGTATCAATATCCAAAACATACACGCGTGGCTTGTCGTTAAAGTACGACATATAGACCACTTCCTGTGCTGTCGGCGAGAACCGCGGGTTCAGCACAAGGAACCGACCATCGGACAGGAACCGGTGGTTTGCACCATCTTGATCCATGATCGCCAACCGCTTATTGCGGTTGTCAGCCGGACCTGTTTCCGAAACATAAACAATACGGGTATCGAAATAACCGCTTTCGCCTGTGATCCGCTTATAGATTTCATCAGCGATCTTATGGGCAATGCGGCGCCAGTTATTGGGCTGCGTACGATACGCAACACCCGCCATCTGGTTCTCAGCCAACACGTCCCACAGGCGGAACTCAACACGCAGAAGACCGTTTGCTTCGGTGACCACCCGTCCGTTCACCAAGGCCTGCGCATTGATCGCGCGCCATTCGGCAAAGTTTGGGTTCACCGCAAGCGACGCGGCACTTTGGATAAACGCCTTTTCATTGATCGGCGAAAACAGTCCCGAACGTTCCAGATCAGCACTGATGACCTGGGTCATGTTCTGACCGATTTCCGTTTCGGCAACGCCCTCGCCCGGGAACCGGGCAACAGCAATCGGCATCGGTTTAAGCTCACCTCTGGTGATATCAATCCGAAGTTCTGCCTGTGCTGGCGCAATGAAACCAAAATTCAGGCCAGCGACGACAGCAAGCACGCACAGCCCTGCCAGGCCGCGGCTCACCATATTTCGTGTTCGTACGTTGGTCTTGATCGTCATCCTGCCTCGCTATTTTCCACGCGTGTTCAAGAACTTATAACTCAAAGGCCCAGCATTTCACGCATGTCAAAATTGAACGTGAATGTGCGCCACATTTCGTATTTATCCAGCGGCAGTTTCAGAGGGCTGCATTGCGGATTTAGCACAGCTCGAAGTGCACTTTCCGCAATTGTTCGACGTGATGCATCACCCTGAATATCGTTCAGGTTGCTGATTCTCGCCTGTCGAACAGTCCCGTCCGGGTTTGCGCTGACATGGATTTCCACCGCAAACGCGCCTGCTTCCTTCGCCCCAGCCGGTGGGCTCCAGCATTTTTCAATCTGACGTTTGACCGCATCAAGTTCGCTCATGGTCAGATTCGCATCAAGCCGGGTTGCCACCACTTCGCTCGCATTTTCTTCCGGGGTTTCCTCGGGCTGCGGCTCTGTCGGGCTGGCTTCTGATGTTTCCTTAAGCTTGCGAACGTCCTTTAGGATATTGTCCAGAAGGCGCTTTTTCGGCTCCTCCTTCTTGGGCTCTTCCTTTTTCGGTTCGGTCTTTTTGACCGGTTCAGGTTTAGGTGGCGTCGGTTTGCTTTGCGGCGTTACTTCGGCCAATTCCTTAACAGGTTGTGGTTCCGGTGTCGGTTCCGGCTGTTTTTTCACCTCGGGCGTCGGAACCGGCTCGGGCTTGGGAACCGGTTTCGGTTCTGGTTTCGGCTCGGGCTTGGGCTCAGGCTTCGGTTCTGGCTTTGGTTCCGGCTTCGACTCAGGCTTCGCCACCGGTTTTGGCTCTGGCTTGGGTTCTGGCTTTGCCACCGGTTTAGGTTTTGGCTTTTCTTTCGGCTCGGGCTTTGGCAAGGCCTTGGTCGGTGCGGCGGAAAATTCATCCACCGTCACAACTTCGACCGAGATCGATTGCAAATCCATTGGCGTTTCTTCGAACAGGTCGGGCAAACCGAACCATGCGATCAAAAACAGCACAAAATGCAAACCAAACGATATGAGAGCGTAGCGCAGCATGTCTGGTTACGAACCCTTTTTGGGCAATTCAGCGATCAGGGCGACCTTGGTAAAGCCGGCATCCTTGATCAGTCCCATCACTTCCATCACACGGCCATAATCAATGGCCTTGTCACCGCGCACGAAAATACGGGTTTCCTGTTTGTTGTCGGTGATGGCATCGAGTTTTTCGGTCAGGGTTTCCTGCGCGATTTCACTGTCCATAATATAGATGGTGCCTTCGCGCGAAACCGACACCACAAGCGGCTCATCCTGCCCGGTCATCGGGGCCGCACTGGTTTCAGGCAGGTCGACGTCGACACCAACCGTCATCAGCGGTGCCGCGACCATAAAGATCACCAGCAGAACCAGCATCACGTCCACCATCGGTGTGACGTTGATGTCGCTCATGGCAGCACGGCGGTTGTTACGACGTCCGCGACGTCCGCTGCCACCTGATCGGGATGAAAGCTGTGCGCCCATGATCAGTCTCTCGCGTCGTCAAGTTGGCGCGACAGGATCGAAGTAAACTCATCAACGAATGCTTCGAGACGGTTGTTATACCGGTTCAGGTCGCTGGAAATCTTGTTGTAGGCCACCACCGCAGGGATAGCGGCAACAAGGCCCATTGCGGTTGCCAAAAGTGCTTCGGCAATCCCCGGCGCAACCACCGCAAGTGATGTATTTTTCGACGCGGCAATCGCCTGGAACGATACCATGATGCCCCAAACGGTTCCGAACAGACCAACAAACGGTGCGGTTGAACCGACCGATGCCAGGAACGTCATATAACGTTCCACCCGGTCCATTTCACGACCAAGCGTCGTTTCCATGGTTCTTTCAAGGCGCTGCTGCAAACGTGCGCGCATTGTATCGCCCTTGATCCCACGGGCATTCGACCGGCGCCATTCGCGCATGGCCGAAACAAAAATCGCGGACATCGGATCGCGCGGCTTATCGGCAATCCGGTCATACAAATCTTCGAGCGAACCGCCCGACCAAAAGGCTTCTTCAAAAGTACCAGCCTGCGCGCGCAACTTGCGAAGGCGCAGCATTTTTTCGATAACGATAGCCCATACCCAGACCGAAGCCATTAACAGTCCGATCATCACGACTTTGACGACCAGCCCAGCCTGCATGAAAAGTCCCCACAGAGACATGTCATGCGACATGACCGACTGCCCCAGCGTTACCGCGTCGACCACTTGATTTTCCATATTCTCTTTAGTCCTTGTCCACATCCAGATAGCGATTGAACGCCGTTCTCAGTTCATCAGGCAATCTTTGTGCCCGAAGTTCTTCAAGCGACATGCAGGCGAGATATATCTCGATCACCACAAGTTCTTCATCGTCGCGCATCACCTTTTGTTCAAAACCGAGCGACGCGCCCCCAAGCTTTATCACACGGCTTTCCACCGTAAGGCGGTCTTCCAACCGGGCCGCACGACGAAAATCGAGCGTACAGTGTCGAACGGCTATGGCAACTTTGTGGCGTTCTGCAACATTACGATTGGTAAAGCCCAACAGGTTAAGCATCGCTGAACGTGCGCGCTCGGCAAATGCAAGATAGTTGGCGTGATAGACAATACCGCCTGCATCCGTATCCTCGTAAAACACAATCAACGGATAGATATGCCGGTTGCCATCAAGATAGCCCAGCAACGCGTCATGATCGTTTTGTGTCATTCTGATTGATCCCCCGCCGGGCCATCAACCTGACCATCAAACAGATCAGAAAGTGGTACGCCCCCTGCTTCGCGCGGCGGTGTCAGACCAAGGTGCTTAAACCCCTTAATCCCAAGCATACGGCCACGTGGCGTGCGTTGGATTAACCCTTGTTGCAGCAAATAAGGCTCGATCACGTCTTCGATTGTATCGCGTTCTTCAGACAGGGCAGCAGCAAGCGTATCGACCCCGACCGGCCCGCCGCCATAGTTCCCGGCAATACAATTGAGATACCGTCGATCCTGACTGTCCAGACCAAGGTTATCGACCTCAAGCCGGATCAAAGCTGCATCGGCAATAAATTTATCAACCGGTGATTTTTCTGCCACAGATGCAAAATCACGCACCCGGCGCAACAAACGACCGGCAATACGCGGTGTTCCGCGCGACCGGCGTGCGATTTCCATGGCCCCTTCGCGGGTCATATCGAAATTCAAAAGTTTCGCACCACGGGCAACGATGGTGACGAGTTCTTCGGGTTCGTAGAATCGAAGACGCAGCGGAATACCAAACCGATCACGCAGCGGTGTGGTCAAAAGCCCCGAACGGGTTGTTGCTCCGACAAGGGTAAAGGGGGGTAAATCAATCCGTACAGACCGTGCGGCCGGACCTTCTCCAATGATCAGATCAAGCTGGAAGTCTTCCATCGCCGGATACAGAATTTCTTCAACCGCCGGGTTCAGACGGTGAATTTCATCAATGAACAGAACGTCACGTGGCTGAAGGTTTGTCAGCAAGGCGGCAAGATCACCGGCCTTGGAAATGACCGGCCCCGACGTTGCGCGAAAGCCGACACCTAGTTCACTGGCAACGATTTGCGACAAGGTGGTTTTACCAAGACCGGGCGGACCAAAGAACAGAACATGGTCCATGGCTTCTTCGCGGGCCCGGGCAGCCCGAATAAAGACATCAAGGTTTTCACGCACTTCTTTCTGGCCGGTAAAATCGTCCAGCCGACGCGGACGCAACGATCCATCCTGTTGATCTTCGTCGCGACGCTCGCCACTGAGCAGACGGTCTTCTTCCTCGCTCACGCGCTAAGCTCCTTTAGTCCCAAGCGGATCAGAGTATCAATCGACTTGTCCTCACCGGCCAACTGGGCGGCCTTTCCGACCGCACCAAAGGCCTCGGACCGGCCATAGCCAAGATTGACAAGGGCCGATACGGCATCGGCCAACACCACACCATCATCAACAATCGGCTCAACACTTGCTGTGTCGCCACTCACATCATCGGATGATTTTGACGTTTTCTTTGATTTTGAGGCTGCTTTGGCTGGTGCAGCGGCCTCTGTGACAGGTGCCGGGGCAGCAACCGGGCCAAGGTTCAGCTTGGCGGCCTTGTCTTTAAGTTCACCGACAATACGTGTGGCAACCTTCGGGCCAATGCCCGGCGCACGGCAGAGTGCCGTTGTATCCTGTGCCGCCAAGGCGCGCAAAAGATCGGTCGGGGTCAAAACAGATAAAAGGGCCAAGGCGACTTTCGCACCAACCCCCTGCACCGTCGTCAAAAGCGAAAACCACTGTTTTTCAGCGTTGTCGGCAAATCCATACAGATGAATATGATCTTCACGGACATGGGTTTCGATCATCAAGCCTGCATCACCGCCCTTTGCAGGCAGCATCGACAGGGTCCGTCGGGATGCAAAAACAAGATAGCCAACGCCATTCACATCTATAATGACGCTGTCTTCGCCGATGAAATCGATAATTCCACGCAGTTTCGCGATCACCTGTATTTTCTCCCATTCCCTGTTGGTCTACCGTTGCCTGTCGGTTTGGCTGCCATGGTTGCGGCAAGGGCGCGGTTTCCGGCATGTTGCGCGTGACAGATAGCAACGGCAAGCGCATCGGCGGCATCGGCCCCGGCAATTTCACATCCCGGCAGCAAGGTCGACACCATCATTTCAACCTGTTGTTTGGCTGCGTGACCAGCACCGACCACCGTCTTTTTGACGGCATTGGGTGTATATTCCGTTACCGGGATGCCACTTCGTGCCGGGGCAAGCAAGGCGACACCGCGTGCCTGACCCAGTTTTAGCGTTGAAACAGGGTTCTTGTTCACAAAGGTTTCTTCGACCGCGGCCTCGTCTGGGGTCCATGTTTCGATCACTTCCATCAACCCGGTATGGAGCTGATCAAGACGTTCGGCAAGCGACAGCGACTGGGTCGAGCTCACAACCCCGTTGGCAACATGACGCATGCGGTTGTCCTGAAGGTCTATCACCCCCCAGCCAGTACGTTGAAGACCGGGATCAATCCCGAGGACTCTGACCACAGTGTCACCCTATAATTTACCGATTAGATACAAAACACCCGCCATTCAAAAGCGAAAGGCGGGTGTTGGCAAATACTAATTAGTTATCGAGGCCAGCGACAATTTCGTCGGTCCATGCAACGTTGGTCCAGACATTCTGAACGTCATCGTTGTCTTCAAGAACATCAACAAGTTTCATGATGCTTTGGGCCTGATCAATTGTGACATCAGCCTCGGTGACGGCACGGAACACCATTTTGGCACTTTCCGGGTCACCGAATTTTTCTGTCAAAGCTTCGCGTACCGTATTGAGGTCTTCGAGTTCGGTATCAACGATATGGCTGTCATCGTCAGACTCAACATTGGCAGCCCCAGCTTCGAGGGCGGCTTCAAAGATTTCGTCAGCACCCGCAACATTTGCCGGATAAACGATTTCGCCAAGGCGGTTGAACATGAAGCCAACTGAACCGGTTTCACCAAGGTTACCACCGCTTTTGGTGAAAGCAGCACGGACCTCGGATGCGGTACGGTTACGGTTATCGGTCAACGCTTCGACGATGACGGCAACACCTGCGGTGCCGTATCCTTCGTAGCGGACTTCTTCGTAGTTATCGCCTTCGCCAGCACCGGTCGCCTTTTTAATGGCACGTTCGATGTTGTCCTTGGGCATGTTCTGAGCACGCCCTGCGGAAATTGCCGCACGAAGACGCGGGTTGCTGTCTATATCGTCACTGATTTTTGCAGCAACGGTAATTTCGCGCGCAATCTTGGTGAATATCTTGGCGCGTTTTTTATCCTGGGCACCTTTGCGGTGCATAATGTTCTTAAATTGGGAATGGCCGGCCATAACCTACAACCTGTATTCATTGAACTTCATGTGGATCGGTGCCGACTGGCACCACGCTGGTCCTATGAGCATTCCCCATTCAGGCCAGCTTGTCCGGGCATTTGCAGATACAATAAAGTGCGGTATCTGCAAAACGCGCGAACGAAAATTTCGACCGCTCCTATAGCCTGTTTACCCTGCAAGGTCCAGCCATGCTTAGCGAAACGACAGGTCGAAACCCATGTTTGCCATCAGATAGCGATGTTGCACCGGCTTTCACACACAAATTTCCATTGAGTTTTTTATGCGACTAAAGGTTAAATGTTGCAGTCGCGATAATATTCTTCCATTAATGGGTATCGCTTAGGCAATAAACAAAAAAGAACTCTTAGGGATTGTACGACTGCCCACAAAATCAATGGGTTCACCCACCCGGGCGGTTACAAGAACCTCGACGGACGCAGAAGCTGTCAGGGAAAAGTCAGGAAACAAAAAGGTAGAAAGAATGGGAACTAAATTCGGGGTCCAAAGCAAATTATTGATTTCGTTTGCTGTGGTTGGATTGATGGCTGTCGTTTCGGCTGTTGTCGGTGGCGTATCATTTACCAAATTCGGTGATGCGCTTACGACCATCACCGAGGAAAAACTTCCACCAATTGCCGCCGCACAGCGACTGGCAACCGGTAGTGCAGAAATTGTTGCCATCGCACCACGTATCGTTGCCGCGGCAAATACCGAAGAAGAAATTGCCATCAATGATGAACTTGCTGTGCGTCTTTCGGCACTGGTGACTGACATCAACGAAATTGAAGCCACCGGTTTCATGCCAGAAGTGATCGCCAGCATCAATGACAGTCGCAACCTTCTTCAGGGTACGCTTGAGCAGCTTCATACAGTTACTCAGGAACGGTTTTCCGTCTCCAATGAAAAAGCTGAAAAGCTGACAGAATTCCAAAACCTGGCAAAGCGATATGCCGATACTTTGAAGCCGGTTCTGTCCTACACCCAGAACGATATTTCCCAAGGTGGGCAATATGCTGCGTCATTCGCGGAGGACTCCTCACGCCAGTATAGCGAGAGCAAGGAACAAATCCTTGAGACCTTCCTGAAACTGGCATCTGCGATTGATACGCGCACGCCGATCCTTGAGATCGAGCGCCTTGGCTCTGCTGCGTCAAACATGATTATTGCCAGCACGACGGAAACACAGGCTGTTCGTCTTTCGATCATTCCTGTTCGTATTCGTGGTGTTTATACCGATGCACTCGACAAGCTGGAGGCGCTCGACAACGATCGTCTCAAGACATTCTATGTTGATCTGATCGACAAAATGCAGGCGCTTTCGATTGGCGACGGCAGCCTTCCCGATCTTCGCAAACGTGAACTTGCCGCGACCGAAAGCAGTCAGGCACTGGTTGTTCAAAGTGCCGAATATGCCACCGCGATGCGCAATAGTGTAAATGAGCTGGTCACAGCCCTAAACGCTGAAGTCGACGCCGCTGCAGACGAGGCAAAAGTTGTCCAAAAACAAGGCCTGACCGCGTTGTTCGTGGTTGCAATTGCTGCGATCCTGATTTCGCTTGCGATTTATGTCCTCTATGTTCGTGGCAACGTACTGCGCCGTCTTGGCGGATTGCAGAAAACCATGGTTCAGCTGGCGGATGGCAACCTTGAAGTTGCGGTACCGTCCAAAGGCAACGATGAAATCAGTGCCATGGGCCGTGCAGTTGATGTATTCAAAGATAATGCGATCAAAGTCCGTAACATGCAGGCCGAAGAAGAACGCCTTAACCATGAACGCAACGAAGCGCTGCGTGATGAACTCCTTGGCCTTGCCGATACGCTTCAGAACGAAGTCGAAAGTGCTGTGAATGAAATCGCAGCTCTTGGTGATCAGTTGCAAGGTGTGTCGGGTCAGATGACCTCAAGTGCCGAACTGGTTTCGGGTCAAACCGAAGAAGTCGCCAACTCTGCACAAGAAGCCACTGGCAACGTTGAAACAGTTGCCGCAGCGACCGAACAGCTGTCGGCATCGAACGCGGAAATCAACCGTCAGATGGCGGAATCAACCCGGATTTCCGGCGAAGCATCGACCCGTGCACAGGAAACCAACGAACTGGTGGTCAGCCTGTCACAGTCGGCAGATCGCATTGGCGAAGTCATTGCGTTGATTACCGACATTGCCGAACAGACCAATCTTCTGGCACTGAACGCAACGATTGAGGCCGCCCGTGCCGGTGATGCAGGCAAAGGCTTTGCCGTTGTCGCCGCCGAGGTTAAAAACCTTGCCAACCAGACGGAAAAAGCAACCGAAGAAATTTCGGGGCAGATTTCCGGCATTCAAAAGGCAACCGGTGAATCGGTGACGGCCATCGGTGATATTGGTCGGATCATTGAAAACCTCAATGAAATCGCAACCACCATTTCGGCTGCTGTCGAGGAACAGGGTGCTGCAACCGACGAAATCACCCGCAACGTTCGCGGTGCGGCGGATCGGACCCGTTCGGTATCGTCGTCGATTACCGAGGTTTCCGCGGAAACCAGCAAGACTGGCGAACTTTCAAGCCAGGTCCTGTCGACGGCACAAGAAGCCTCGCAAAAGGTCGAAAACTTGCGATCACGGATCAACACAATCCTCGACGATCTGCGCCAGCAGGCACATGATCGCGCAGCCTCCTGATCCCAAACTGCTTTGTGATCCTGATGAAAAGGCCCGCCATCTGGCGGGCCTTTTTTGTGACTTTCGCCAACCTCGGATGTAATTTACCTGTGCGTCCGACATGCCGCATATTTCCCGGCCAAAAGGCGCAAACAGACTATACCGGCGCGCACTACAGCTGGAAAATTCATGATCGTCCTATAGATGCTGTGGTATGTCTGATCACAAGAACAATAATGCAAGCCCCATACTCATTCCCATCTGAACTGTTTCGCGGCGACAGGCGGGTATCTTCTTGGATTGGCTTGAGCGGGAAACGACGTCCGGACGACGCATATAACAGCGTCGGCACGATGAGGTGTCGGTGCTCGGCTCTTAGGTCTAAGAGGTAGATAAGATATGGCTTTAAACATCAAGCGCGGCGCTAAGCCTTCTGTATCAAAAAACAACAAAAAATTAGGATTTGGCGTTCGCGGGAAGTTGGCGGGGGCCTTCTTGCTGGTCGGATTAATTGCAGTCCTTGCAGCCGCTACGTCTGTTTTCTCCTTCACACAATTTGGCAAACAGTTAGGTAAAATTGCCCATGAGCAATTGCCCCCAATGTTTGCAGCCCAGCAATTGGCCTCTAGCAGTGCTAAAATCGTCGCATCTGCGCCACGTTTCCTTGCAGCTTCCAAGCTTGAAGAAGAGCAAGCCGTCAAAGCCGAAGTCGATACACTTCTAGCTAGACTTAACGACAATTTGGCCGAGTTACGACAAGCCGGCCTTCCGGAAGAAACGCTGGCACTTGTTGAAAGTAATGCACAAAGCCTTGCTGAAGCGCTTACCGAACTTCATGAAACCACGATTGAGCGGTTTGAAGTTGCCGACGAGCTTTCAAACTCGCTAAGCCAGTTTCAACAGGTTTCCGGTCGCTTCAACTCAATGATTCAGCCAATCCTTTCGGCTTCGCAGACCCAAATTACCGGTGTCACGGCGCAGGTTCAGGAACTCCGTCAAAGCGGGCCTTCCTTAACCGCAGCACAGGAAGCATCGACCAAAGGTCTGTTGTTCGAACTTGACGAGCTGATGGCTGCTAGGGCACCGATCCTTGCTCTTTCCAACAGCGGAGCTGAAATCACCAACACCGTCCTTTCAGCAGCATCGTCTGATGACCGGATGCAACTTCGGATCATGGGCGTTCAGGTACGTGGTGCGGTCGGCGTTGTCGGCAACACCGTCAAAGAGCTTGAGAATGCCAAACTCAAAAAGTTCTATGAAGGCCTGATCGGTGACATCAAGAAGCTTGCAATGGGGCGCAGAAGCATCCCTTCTCTTCGCTCCAAGGAGCTTAAACTTGCCGATGAGCAACTTGATATCGTCGAAGAAAGTGCCGAGTTTGCCGCCGCGATGGAAGGTGTTGTATCGGAGATTGTCGACAGCCTGCAAAACGATGTCAATACGTCGGCAGATACGGCAAACACACTAACACAGCAAAGATCAGTCGTGATGTATGGGGTTGGTGCAGCCGCAATACTGATCCCGCTTCTGATCTATTTTGTCTATGTTCGTGGCAATCTGCTGCGCCGTCTTGGCGGATTGCAGAAAACCATGGTTCAGCTGGCGGACGGCAACCTTGAAGTTGCGGTACCCTCCAAAGGCAACGATGAAATCAGTGCCATGGGCCGTGCAGTTGATGTGTTCAAAGATAATGCGATCAAGGTCCGTAACATGCAGGCCGAAGAAGAACGCCTTAACCATGAACGCAACGAAGCGCTGCGTGATGAACTCCTTGGCCTTGCCGATACGCTTCAGAACGAAGTCGAAAGTGCTGTGAATGAAATCGCAGCTCTTGGTGATCAGTTGCAAGGTGTGTCGGGTCAGATGACCTCAAGTGCCGAACTGGTTTCGGGTCAAACCGAAGAAGTCGCCAACTCTGCACAAGAAGCCACTGGCAACGTTGAAACAGTTGCCGCAGCGACCGAACAGCTGTCGGCATCGAACGCGGAAATCAACCGTCAGATGGCGGAATCAACCCGGATTTCCGGCGAAGCATCGACCCGTGCACAGGAAACCAACGAACTGGTGGTCAGCCTGTCACAGTCGGCAGATCGCATTGGCGAAGTCATTGCGTTGATTACCGACATTGCCGAACAGACCAATCTTCTGGCACTGAACGCAACGATTGAGGCCGCCCGTGCCGGTGATGCAGGCAAAGGCTTTGCCGTTGTCGCCGCCGAGGTTAAAAACCTTGCCAACCAGACGGAAAAAGCAACCGAAGAAATTTCGGGGCAGATTTCCGGCATTCAAAAGGCAACCGGTGAATCGGTGACGGCCATCGGTGATATTGGTCGGATCATTGAGAACCTCAATGAAATCGCAACCACCATTTCGGCTGCGGTCGAGGAGCAAGGTGCTGCAACCGACGAAATCACCCGCAACGTTCGCGGTGCGGCGGATCGCACCCGTTCGGTATCGTCGTCGATTACCGAGGTTTCCGCCGAAACCAGCAAGACTGGCGAACTTTCAAGCCAGGTCCTGTCAACGGCACAAGAAGCCTCGCAAAAGGTCGAAAACTTGCGGTCACGGATCAATACAATCCTCGACGATCTGCGCCAGCAGGCACATGATCGCGCAGCTTCCTGATCCAAAACTGCTTTGTGATCCTGACGAAAGGCCCGCCGCGATGGCGGGCCTTTTTTATGGCCAGTTTGTTCCCCCTATTCTTGGCATTGAGCGGCAGCGCACAAACAACCTATACGTAGGACTAAGGGGAAAAACTCGTGCTTGTGTTGCAAAGGCTATGCTATAGCTTTGTCTAATAACAATAACATAAGCCACCTTTCCTCATCTGAACTGCCGCCCCACACACTGGCAGAACAGATGTCCTCCGAAAGCGGCATTCCCGGGAAGTTTCATCTGAGAGACCCGTACAACGTGCGTCGATGCAGCAATGTGTCGGCACCCGGCTTATTCGTCTATGGGGATACCAAATAATGGGATTGAATATAAAACGCGGCAACAAGCCGTCTGCGCCGAAAGCGGCGGGAAAATCGGGATTGGGCGTACGCGAAAAACTGGCCGGCGCCTTTTTCCTGGTTGGCCTTATTGCTGTATTGGCAGCAGCCGTTTCCGTATTTTCATTTAATAAATTTGGCACTCGGCTTGACGAGATTGCCTATGAACAACTGCCACCAATGTTCACCGCCCAGCAACTGGCAACCGAAAGCGTGAAGATCGTCGCATCCGCACCGCGGATTGTTGCGGCCTCAACACCGTCCGAAGAGCAGGTTGTCAAAATCGAACTCGACATGTTGCTCGATGGCTTGCGCGAAAAGCTTGAGAAACTCGCGCAATCGGGGATGTCACCTGAATCCCTGTCGCATATCGAAAAAAGCGGCCAGGACCTTGCCGGTGGCTTGGAAGAGCTGCACCAAAAAACCCTGAACCGCTTTGAAGTTGCTGCTGAAATTTCCGAGAAACTTGATCAGTTCCAGCAGCTGAGCGGTCGATTTGCATCAATGATCAAACCATTGACATCGATGTCACAAAATCAAATTTCCACTGTTGCAGCCCAGGTCGAAGAACTGCGCAAAAGCGGCAATTATCTGACACCTGATCAGCTGACCCAAAGCAAAGATCTGCTGTTTACGCTTGATACAACGCTCAGCGACCGTGCGCCGATCCTCGAATTGGCCCGTCTTGGCGGGGAAATAACCAACACAATTTTGAGCACTGCGTCATCAAGTGACTCCACGCGCCTAAAAATCACCAGCGTTCAGATCCGTGGCACAATTGATCAAGCCGAAAAAACCATCAATGGCCTTGAAAACAAGAAACTTCAGAAGTTTTACCTTGGTCTGATCAAGGATATTCGTGAGCTGACAGTTGGGGATGCAAGCATCCCAGCATTACGGATGCGCGAACTTGAACTATCCGAAGAACAGGCCGCTGCCGTTGTTCATACTGCAGAATACGCAACCGCCATGGAAAATGGCGTCAATGCGATGGTCGAGGCCCTTCAAACCGGTGTAGACCGGGCTGCGGGTGATGCAAACACACTCAACACCCAAAGTACCTATGTCATGTACGGGGTTGGTGCCGCAGCAATCCTTATCCCGTTACTGATCTTTGTCGTCTATGTGCGTGGCAACCTTTTGCGTCGTTTGGCCGGTTTGCAAAAAACCATGGTTTCGCTGGCGGATGGTGATCTTGACGTCGATGTTCCGTCCAAAGGGCATGACGAGATTTCCGCTATGGGACGCGCTGTTGATGTGTTTAAGGAAAATGCGAACAAGGTCCGCGATATGCAGGCCGAAGAAGAGCACCTTAACCGTGAACGCAATGAAGCGCTGCGCGACGAGCTTCTTGGTCTGGCTGATACACTTCAGGATGAAGTCGAAACAGCGGTCAATGAAATCGCCACCCTTGCCGATCAGCTTCAGGGTGTTTCGGGTCAGATGACCCACAGTGCCGAACTGGTATCAACCCAGAGCGAAGATGTCGCAACATCGGCACAGGAAGCCACCGGCAACGTTGAAACGGTTGCGGCCGCAACCGAGCAACTTTCGGCATCCAACGCCGAGATTAATCGTCAGATGGCAGAGACGACACGTATCTCTAACGAGGCGTCTCAACGTGCTCAGCATACCAACGAACTGGTACACAGCCTGTCGCAATCGGCCGGTCGTATTGGCGAGGTTATCGCGCTGATTACCGACATTGCCGAGCAGACCAACCTTCTGGCACTGAACGCAACGATTGAGGCCGCCCGTGCTGGTGACGCTGGCAAAGGCTTTGCCGTGGTCGCCGCCGAGGTTAAAAACCTTGCCAATCAGACCGAAAAAGCGACCGAAGAAATCGCCGGTCAGATTTCCGGCATCCAGAAGGCAACAGGTGAGTCGGTGACAGCCATCGGTGATATCGGAACGATCATTGCCAGCCTCAATGAAATCGCCACCACGATTTCAGCAGCCGTCGAAGAACAGGGAGCCGCAACCGATGAGATCACGCGAAATGTGCGTGGTGCAGCGGACAGAACCCGTTCGGTATCAGCATCCATCACCGAGGTTGCCAACGAGACGGGTAAAACCGGTCAGTTGTCTGGCGAAGTTCTGACAACATCCAAAGTCGCATCCGAGAAAGTCAGTGAAATGCGCAACCGCATCACCAACATTCTTGAAGATCTGCGTCAGCAGGCCCGCGACCGCGCTGCCTGATCATTTGATAAGGCGTCAAACATCTAAAACAAAGGCCCGCCGATTTGGCGGGCCTTTGAGATTCTCAGGTCGATTTAACCTTACTGGCTAGGCGCTTGGCCAGCTACCCTTAAGGCGTCCGCCGATCCGGACTGATTCAATACGCTTGGCCAATCCGGTGTTATTGTCAGTTTCGACAAAAACACCGCAAACCGTCGCCGGGCCTTCTGCTGGTTCGAACCGGCCGGATGGCATTTTGGTCAGGAATTTGCGGACCGAGGTTTCTTTTTTCATGCCGATGACCGAATCAAAATCACCACACATGCCAACATCGGTTTGATAGCCTGTACCATTTGGCAGGATCTGCGCATCAGCTGTTGGCACATGCGTATGCGTGCCCAAAACGAGTGATGCACGTCCGTCACAATGATGCCCAAACGCCATCTTTTCCGATGTGGTTTCCGCATGAAAATCAAGGATGATGGCATCAACGTTTTTGCCAAGCTTATGCTTGGAAAACAGCTTATTCGCGCCCTGGAATGGGCACGACATCGGATCCATAAACAAACGGCCCATCATGTTGATCACGCAGACTTTCTTGCCTGATCGGGTTTTAAAAACGTAGTCCCCCTTCCCCGGTGTACCATCCGGGAAGTTCCAGGGACGCAGAAGTTTTTCATCCTCGTCGATATAGGCAATGATCTCGCGCTGATCCCAGACATGATTGCCAGTGGTCAGAACATCCGCACCAGCATCATAGAATTCCTTGCAGATTTTGGCCGTAACGCCAAAGCCATGGGCTGCGTTTTCGACATTCACCACCGCGACATCAACAGACAAACGATCGCGGAGCATAGGCAATGCTTCCAAGGCAGCTATACGACCGCTCTGACCCAGAACATCGCCGAGATGGAGTAAACGCATATTATTTCCTGTGTTTCTTCACATGACCAGAATGCGGACATGCTTTTTAAGGGCAGCACCCAAACCCGGGACGCACCGCAGCTGCATTACGTAAAGGAGACGGGATATGTTCAGATATCTTCAATAAATAAAGCGGGAGCCACACTGCCGTTGGTCATATGGTAATTCCTCGTGACCTGCGTGTGCAGGTGGGCGCCGTTTAACGAGACCACGGCCTCGACAGGGACAGCTCCCTAGAGAAATGAGCATCGGCCCCGGGAATTAGCGAACCTGACGCACAGGGCAGCTCCCTTAATGCTGTCGTTCTTGATCACCGCGAACGGCGCATCGCAAACGGGTCAGCGAACGGAACTTAGTCCTCGATTGGGGTAATTTCAAGTACCTTGAGAATTCGTCCCTTGCCAAGGCCCCGTCTTTCTCAGGCCCGTGCCCGGCCTTTGCACCACACTTTGGCAATTCACAAAGCACAACAATGGCGCAGCCCTGCCCGTAACAGACTAATTAATCCTTGATCAGCTTTGCGGCAATGCCTTCGATCCGGCCCGCCATATTTTCAATATTTTCCGCCAACGCGTCGCTTTCAGCAGCCGAAAGGCTTCCCGGCTCGGCAACGGTTGGCTGTTCTGGTTTTGGCGCACGCAGTTGCTCATGGGCATCACCCAGTTCATCGGCAATCAGCAAACTTGTCATCACCAGCAAACGCTGTTCACCGATCTGGCCGACCGCGCCAGAGATTTCCTTAACCCGTTCATCGACATAATTTGCCAAAGAATGGATGCGTTCTTCCTGACCGTCATCGCACGCGATGTCATAACTGCGGCCGTTAATGCGAATGGAAACCTGTGCCATGGGTTATGCCTGCTCCTTGACGGGTTCTTCTGAAAGAACGAGTTTTAGCTGGTCAACCGCGCCATCAAGCCGTGCCGAAACGGTTTCTGTAGTGTGGGTAAGCTTGTCGTAATCCGCACGCAGCGCTGAAAGCTGACTGCGCAATGCTTCGACTTCCTGCACGTCAGACGACTGGTCCTGTGCATCCTGATCCAGCACCGACTCCACGGCGGTATCAAGACGGTCCAATGCTGTTTTTAGCCGATCACTTGCCTGTTGCAACCGCGACATGAATTCCTACCCGATATTATACGTTTTCTAGGGCCACAGATCGACATGATCTGCGGCGAATCATCACAGTCGACCATAAAGCCAACCGATGATGTCATGAAAATGGCCGAAGTATCCGTTACCATTGCAGTGATCAATTTTTCTGCGCTACCACAAACGTACGAACGCGAAAATCAATTATTCCAACACAATGACGGTAAACCTCTGAAAACATAGTTCCTCAATCGCACCAACGTCAACATGCCGCACGAAAGCAATGCACCATGAGAATATCCATTAGCCAGATTTAAGGTAATCGGCGTCGTTTTTTGACAGAATCGGTTGACGGATGGCGCCCATAAGGGCATCTTCCGCGCGAATTCCGTTAATGTTTGAATAACCGTATTTAAGTGTTTTCATCGCCCGACCGCGAAACCCCCAGGAACCGCATCTCATGACGACGCAAACAGAACACAACCGCATGGCCAACGCCATCCGCTTCCTTTCGGCCGATGCTGTCGAAAAAGCTAAATCCGGTCACCCGGGCATGCCAATGGGCATGGCAGATGTTGCGACTGTTCTTTACACCAAATTCTTGAAGTTCGATCCGAAGCATCCGAACTGGCCGGACCGCGACCGTTTTATCCTGTCTGCAGGTCACGGTTCGATGCTTCTGTATTCTCTTCTGCACCTGACCGGATACGAAGATTTCGATCTTGATCAGATCAAGAATTTCCGTCAGATGGGCTCGCGCACGGCCGGTCACCCTGAATTTGGCCACGGCGAAGGCATTGAAACCACCACTGGCCCGCTGGGTCAGGGTATTGCGACCTCGGTTGGTTTCGCCCTTGGCGAACGCATCATGAATGCCCGTTATGGCAATGACGTTGTCGATCACTTTACCTATGTGATCGCGGGCGACGGTTGCCTGATGGAAGGTATTTCCCAAGAAGCCATTTCGATGGCTGGCCACATGAAACTGTCGAAATTGATCGTTCTGTTTGATGACAACGGCATTTCCATTGATGGCCCGACGTCGCTTTCGACGTCTGAAGACCACACCAAGCGCTTTGAAGCTGCGGGTTGGGATGTTCAGTCGATTGACGGTCACAACCCGGCTGCCATCGAAGCTGCCATCGCCAAAGCAAAAACCACCAACACCCCGTCGATGATCGCCTGTAAAACCGAAATCGGTTTTGGCGCCCCGACCAAGGGTGGCACCTCAGCAACGCACGGCTCCCCACTTGGTGCCGAAGAACTTGCTGGTGCACGCAAAAAACTCGGTTGGACGTCTGAGCCGTTTGAGATCCCTGCTGACGTGCGTGACGCATGGACCGCTGCTGGTGCACGCGGTGCGGACGACTTCAATGCTTGGGGTGGTCGCTTCGAAGGTCTTGATGCCGCTCTGAAAGACGAGTTCGAGCGCCGCATCGAAGGCAAGCTTCCGGAAAACTGGATCGAAGCGTTTAACGACTATAAAAAGCAGATCACAGCAGATCAGCCGAAGGTCGCCACCCGTAAGGCGTCCGAGAACGTTCTTGAAGTTCTGACCAAAGCGATCCCGGAAATGATCGGCGGTTCTGCCGACCTGACCGGTTCGAACAACACCAAGACCAGCGTTCAGGCCCCGATCACCGCCGACGGTGGTTATGAAGGTGGCTACATCTATTACGGTATCCGTGAACACGGCATGGCCGCAGCCATGAACGGTTTGGCCCTGCATGGCGGCGTCCTGCCCTACGGCGGGACCTTCCTGGTCTTTACCGATTACTGCCGTCCGGCAATCCGTCTGTCAGCGCTTATGAACCAGCGCGTTGTTTACGTCATGACCCACGATTCCATCGGTCTTGGCGAAGACGGCCCGACCCATCAGCCGGTCGAACACGTTGCTTCGTTGCGCGCAATGCCGAACGTCACTGTCATTCGTCCGGGTGACGCGGTTGAGACCGCAGAAGCATGGGCAATGGCAATCACCAACGAAACCGGCCCGACCGTTCTGGCCCTCACCCGTCAGAACCTGCCGACCCTTCGTACCGAATACCGCGAAGACAACCTTGTCGCACGTGGCGGTTATGTGATTTCCGATTGTGAAGGTGATCGTCAGGTTACCCTGATCGCGACGGGTTCCGAAGTCGAAATCGCAGTTGACGCTCAGGCCAAGCTGAAAGCCGACGGCATTAATGCTGTTGTGGTTTCGCTGCCAAGCTGGGAACTGTTTGACGCCCAGTCACCGGAATATCGCAAGGACGTTCTGGGCAGCGCACCGCGCGTTGCCATCGAAGCCCTTTCGGTGTTTGGTTGGGAAAAATATGTTGGCGATACCGGCAAGGTTATCGGCATGCATGGATTTGGTGCATCAGCACCGGCCCCGGTTCTGTATGAGCATTTCGGCATCACTGCCGAGGCATTGGTCAAAGCGGCCAAGGAACTGGTTTAATTTACGGGGCCGGATCGGTAATATGCCGATCCGGCCTTTTTTCTTTGGGTTTAAGCCCCAAGTCGTGATTGATACTCCCCAGGTAACAATCAGTATAATTTTGGAGGGATGAATGGCTATTCGCGTAGCGATTAATGGTTTTGGTCGTATCGGCCGTCTTGTTCTGCGTTCAATCGTTGAAAGCGGCCGCACCGATGTTGAAGTTGTTGCCATCAACGACCTGGGTGACGTGTCCACCAACGCACATCTTCTGAAATATGATTCTGTTCATGGCGTTCTTGCCAATGACGTCAAAGCCGAAGGCGAAAACCTCGTCATCGACGGCAAGGCGATCAAGGTTTGCTCTGAACGTGATCCGGCGAACCTGCCTTGGGCAGCACTGAATGTTGACATCGCATTTGAATGCACCGGTATCTTCCTTGACGAAGCGGGTGCTGGCAAACACCTGACCGCAGGTGCCAAACGCGTTCTGATTTCCGCCCCGGCAAAGGGTGATATCAAAACCGTTGTTTACGGTGTTAACAGCGACAGCCTGTCTGCCAGTGACGTGATTGTTTCGAACGCATCCTGCACCACCAACTGCCTTGCACCTGTTGCAGACGTTTTGAACAAGACCGTTGGCATAACCAAGGGCTTCATGACCACCGTTCACGCCTTTACCGGCGACCAGAACACCGTGGACAGCCTGCATAAAGACATGCGCCGTGCGCGTTCGGCATCGCTTTCGATGATCCCGACCTCGACCGGTGCGGCTAAGGCTGTTGGTCTTGTTCTGCCGGAACTGAACGGCAAACTTGACGGTACTTCGGTTCGTGTTCCGACCCCGAATGTCTCGATGATCGATCTGACCTTTGTTGCAGGTCGCGACACCACGGTTGATGAAATCAATGCTGCGATCAAAGAAGCTGCTAACGGCCCGCTTAAAGGTGTTCTTGGCGTCTGCGACGAACCGCTGGTTTCGATTGATTTCAATCACAACCCGAACAGCTCGACCTTTGACGTCACCCAGACTCAGGTCATCGGTGGCAACTTTGTGCGTATCCTGTCGTGGTATGACAACGAATGGGGCTTCTCGAACCGTATGAGCGACACTGCTGTTGCCATGGCGAAGTTCCTGTAAGTATCTCTGATCAGATTATCTGATTGATGATTTTGCAAAGTGCCCGAAGTATATATCACTTCGGGCACTTTTCTTTTCCGGGGCAGCACGGCACAGTTGAGCCCATCCCTGCCCGTCCAAAACGACGACGCCCAACCATGCGCACAGGAGCCCACCGTGAGCCTTTTGTTCAAAGAACTTGATTACCGGCCAACCCCGATGGGGGTGCTCAGCCTGCGCAGGCGGCGTGAACTCAGCCTTGAAATCGATGTTTATGAAATCAAGCTGGATGACGAATATCTGATGTCGAGCCTGTTTACCGATGCCGAGGTGGCACTCGCCGACCTTGGGTTGGCCGAGCTTGACCGAAATAATTTGAATGTCGTGGTTGGGGGGCTTGGTCTGGGCTATACCGCCAAGGCCGCCCTTGATAACCCAAAGACCGGCAAACTTGCGGTTCTTGATACGTTAAACGAAGTTATCGAATGGCATCAGGAAGGCTTGCTGCCCCTTGGTGAGCAACTTGCACATGATCCGCGCTGTGCGCTGGTGCATGGCGATTTCTTTGCCGCCTCCTTCTCCGAAACACCGGGCATGAACCCGGCCGAGCCGGACGTTAAACATGACGCCATCCTTTTAGACGTTGATCATTCACCGTCGAACGTTTTGCATCCCGATCACGCGCGGCTTTATACCGAAGACGGCCTGAAACGACTGGCGCGCCATCTTGTGCCGGGCGGGATTTTTGCCCTTTGGTCGACCGAAATGCCCGAGCCGTGGTTTGAAGCAAACCTGAAATCAGCCTTTGACAGCACCCGGGCCGAGGTGATTACCTTCAAACATCCGGTTATGGACCGCGAAGACATCAATACGGTCTATATCGCGCGCACATCTTCATAAGGCGGCCTTAAAACCATATCGCCATGACATCATCACACGCTGATCTGATCATTCGCATTCACGGTATTGCCGGTGCCCGTGCGGCCTGCCGGGGGATGGCAAGCGTACCCTTTACGCTGCTGTCGCCGTTAAATGCCGCAATGTCGCTTGGGACTGGTTGGTTTGGCGCTGTTATTGATCAGGTGCGTCAGGAATTTCCAAACGCGGATTTCAAGGCAATTCTTGATTGCCGTGGACGGGTGTCGGGTGCCTTGGCGGCCTTTGAAATTGGCCTTGATGGTGTGATTGTCGAACCGGATACGTCTTCGCAATTTGACCGGTTGTCCGACCTTGGCGCACAGTCAAATTGCCACGTCGCCCTCGACCTTCCCAAAGACAGTTCGATCTATGAGATGGGTGATGCCGTCCTGCCCGATCATGAATTGGACCGCCGGTTGCGGCTACATCTGACGGACTAGTATCAATTGCCAAACGCCGTGTCAGAGGTTACATAACTGACAGGAAATCATCAGGAATTATCATCGTGAACGCAGACGAACATGCCGGCCTTTACCTTCTGACCCCGCCGAAAATCGAACTTATCAGCTTTACGGAAAAGCTGAAGTCGGTTCTTGATACCGGTGCGGTCGATTGCCTGCAATTGCGCCTGAAAGATGTTGGCGATGACGAAATCCGCAAGGCAATTGATGCGATTTTGCCCTTGTGTAACGGCCTGGACATTCCGCTTATTCTCAATGACCGGCCCGACATTGCCAAAAAATCGGGATGTGACGGTGTGCATGTCGGCGAGGACGACGTCAGTTATGACGAGGCGCGCGCCATCATGGGCGAAGAACACATTGTTGGTGTGTCGTGCTATGACAGTCGCCATCGGGCAATGGAACTTGGTGAAAAAGGGGCTGATTACGTTGCCTTTGGCGCGTTTTACCCGACCCAGACCAAAGAAGCCAAAACCAGTGTCACGCCGGAAATACTCGAAATCTGGACGACCTTCACCACCGTGCCCTGCGTTGCGATTGGCGGTATTACGGCGGAAAATCTGGCTCCAATCGTTCTGGCTGGCGCAGACTTTGTCGCGGTCACGGGCGGTGTCTGGAATCACCCCGATGGCCCTGAGGTCAGTGCACGTGCGATCAAGGCAGCAATCATCGCAACCGACATCGAATAATCCGCGAACCGTAAAAACGGCTGGGCGGACAAATATTTTCCGGTAGCCATGCGTGAACGACGGGGAGTTATGCGCAATCCCCCTGTTCAATCTGCTTGCAGCACAGACAGCAAACTGGTAGTTAACGCCTCTTAAATGGGGCAAGTGCCCCCTATTACATTGTGAATCTGTGATCTGAAAGAACGGTTGGTGCCATGAAAATCAACGGCAACGAAATCCGTCCGGGTAACCTTATCGAACATAAAGGTGCCCTGTGGCGTGCGGTAAAATGTCAGGCTGTCAAACCGGGTAAAGGCGGTGCTTTTAACCAGGTTGAACTTAAAGATATTCGTAGCGGCACCAAGCTGAACGAGCGTTTCCGTGCATCGGAAACCGTTGAGCGCGTTCGTCTTGAGCAGAAAGAATACACCTATCTGTTCGCTGATGGTGACATGATCACCTTTATGGACAGCGAAACGTTCGAACAGATCACAGTAAACGCCGACCTTGTTGGCGAGCCTGCTGTTTATCTTCAGGATAACATGGTTGTTACCATCGAATCATTCGAAGATGAGCCGCTTGCCGTAACCCTGCCCGAGCATGTTGTCTTCAAAATTGTTGAAGCAGATGCCGTGGTCAAAGGTCAGACGCAGTCTTCTTCTTTCAAACCAGCCGTCCTTGAAAACGGTGTTCGTGTGATGGTGCCCCCGCATATTGAATCGGGTACGCGTATCGTCGTGAACACTGTCGAAGGCACCTATCTTGAGCGTGCCAAGGATTAAGGACTTTTCCCGTCCTCTGGTTTAAGGATTGGGCCCATCCATATGAATGGAATGGGTCCCGACCCTCCTTTCAATTCAAATTCCGGGAGATATGCCGTGCGAGGCGCCGCCCGTCGTTCAGCAAATATCAACGTCATGTTCAAGGCCGTCGAAAAGGCTGCCTATGGACTAAAACGCGACTTCGGTGAAGTCGAGAACCTTCAGGTTTCGATGAAAGGCCCGGCAGATTTCGTATCTTCGGCTGATCTTCGTGCCGAAAAACGCCTGCGCGAAGAGCTTGAACGCTCCCGCCCCGGATACGGCTTCCTGCTTGAAGAAGGCGGTGAAATCAAGGGCTCCGACCCTGAACATCGCTGGATCATTGATCCGCTTGATGGGACCACCAACTTCCTCCATGGTATTCCGCATTTTGCCATTTCCGTTGCCCTTCAGAAGGGTGATGAAATCATTGCCGGCATCATTTATGACGTCGCCAAGGATGAATTCTTCTGGGCGGAAAAAGGCGTTGGTGCGTTTCTTGATAACCGTCGCCTGCGTGTTTCGGGCCGTCGTCGCCTGAATGAATGCGTTCTGGCCTGTGGTGTTCCCCATATTGGACACGGCGACCATGCCGTTTTCGAAAAACAGCTGCACACGGTCATGGACCGTTGCGCTGGCGTGCGCCGCATGGGTGCCGCATCGCTTGATATGGCATATGTCGCAGCTGGCCGTTATGACGGTTATTGGGAATCGCACATCAATGCGTGGGATATCGCGGCGGGTCTTATTCTCATTTCAGAAGCCGGTGGCTATGTCCGCGATGCCAAAGGTGGCACCAACATGCTGGGTACGGGCAGTGTCGTCGCTGCCAACGACTATATCCAGCCGGTTCTCGCCAAGGCACTTAAAAAAGCAGTTACCGACTAACTGTCGGCTTTTATTACCGTTTTTTGAAAGGGCCCCTTCGCATTTTGTCGAAGGGGCCCTTTTTCTTTTGCCGTCAAAGCGGTTGTCCATTACCTGGCTCTAAGCTATGGTGCATGGTACTGTACGCCGTCGCCCAATGCGAGGCAACCAGACAACAGGGGGGGTATTCGATAAGAATTATCGGGTGCCTAACGATCGACACAAAACTGTGTGAAATAGAAAAACGTTATACAAGACGGTTTCAAACACAGGGTATTAAGGGGCCTGCGATTTGATGGGGTATTCCAAGATTTCGGTGCTGGCATTAATGACTGCACTCGGAACCAGCGCGTTCTTCGGCGGCAATGCTTCCGCACAACAATACTCCCCCGTTTCTGTAGACAGCAACGTACAGGTCAATTGGGACGTTGCCGACGGATATGGCGGACAGACAACCGTTCCGCAATATTTGTCCCCCAGTGTATCGCGTGAGCATATTGTCATGCCGGGCGGTGATTTGATCTATCCCGAAACACGCCCTCAGTCGGCTTTCCTTGCCAATGACCAGTTCTCATCCGCAGGGAATGATTCATATGACGGTGGTTTTGAAACTGTTGTGATTGACGGTGCTGGCGGTAATGCCGTCCCAAGTCAGTCACAGTTCTATGGTGTGCTCGGTGTGTCTGATACCCCCATGTCACCCTCAATGGATGACGGTGCGAACCAGACAATCGCCTTGCGCCAGCCCGAGGCAACCACAGCCCCGCGAACCAAACCCGCAGCGCCGACAACAGTCGCAGCAGCACCCTCTTCATCCTCCTCATCTTCTGGCACTGCGCCAACGCCACTGACCAAACCTGCGCCTGCTCCGGCGGCTTCAACCATGACCGAGACAGCAAGCGCACCGGCCGCTCCGGCGACAGAAACCACCATGGTTGAACCGCCAAAGGCGCCGCCGCTTCCGAGTGCCGAAAGCAAGGCATCCGAAGCCCCCGCAGCACCGGTGGTTGAGCCAATTGGCAGTGGATCAGAAATTCCGGTTGCACCGACATCTGCGCCCGATACGACGTCTCAGCCAGCCCAAATGGCAGAAGTCGCACCGGCAGCACCCAAGCCTGAACCAAAACCTGCACCCGCTGCCGCACCGGCGGCTGAGGAAGCATCGCTTCCACCAGCCTCCAAAGCACCTGCCGCGAGCACCTCAACCGGTGCGGGCGAATACAGCCTTGGCTTTGCCAGTGACAGCTTTGAACTGACCAGTGCCGCCCAAAGCGAGCTTAATCAGGTCATTGCCGCCATGAGCAACGACGACAGCCTGCGCATTCAGCTGCAGGCATACGCCGAAGGCGACAGTGCAAATGCCTCTAAGGCGCGCCGACTGTCGCTTTCGCGTGCGCTTCAGGTTCGTTCCTATCTTATCGACAAGGGTGTGCGTTCCACACGCATTGACGTTCGCGCCTTGGGTGCGAATGTTCCGTCCGGCCCGGCAGACCGCGTCGATATCAAAACCGTTCAACGCTAGGATTAATCCGCTATGAGCAATCATTCGGCCAATGGTACCGGCACAGTTACGCCCATTACCAAACCCGGAAGTTATCTGACACGTATGGCCGTTTTTGTGGCCATTATTGTCGGGGTTGGCGCCCTGCTTTACCCTGCCCTGTCTGATGCCTTTATGGCCAATATTGTTCTGAACGGCCTGATTATCGGCGTCTTTTTCGTGGGTGTTATCTATACATTCCGCATGGCCGCAAGTCTGGCCCCGGAAGTCACCTGGATCGAAGACTTCCGCCGCAACCGCCCTGGCCTGACATCGCAAGTTCCGCCCAAACTGCTCGCCCCGATGGCCAGCATGATGACCGAACAACGCCGTGATCGCCCGCAACTCTCTACCATGTCGACCCGAACAATCCTTGATTCCATCCGTTCGCGTCTGGATGAAAGCCGTGAACTGTCGCGTTATATCGTCGGCTTGCTTGTTTTCCTTGGCCTGCTCGGCACCTTCTGGGGCCTTCTGCAAACAGTGAATTCGGTTGCCGGCGTCATCAGTGACGTCAATGTCGGCGGCGGGTCCAACATGGATCTTTGGTTCTCCGAACTTAAAAATGGTCTTGCTGAGCCACTTGGTGGCATGGGCACAGCGTTTTCATCTTCCCTGTTTGGCCTTGCCGGATCGCTTGCCCTTGGTCTTTTGGACATGCAGGCCGGTCAGGCGCAAAACCGTTTCTTCAACGATCTTGAAGAATGGCTTTCAAGCTTTACCCGTCTTGGATCGGGAAGTGCTGTTGGTGATGGTGAACAGTCTGTTCCTGCGTATCTTTCGGCCCTGATTGAACAGATGGCCGACAATATGGAAGGGTTGCAAAACTCGATCCAGCGGTCGGAAAGTTCACAGATCAAAAGCCATAACACCCTGATTGATCTGGCCGACAAGCTGTCAACGCTCACCGATCAGATGAAAGCCGAACAGCAATTGATGGTCAAACTGGCGGAAAACCAGATGCACCTCAAACCCGTTCTCGATCAACTTGCGGATTCGATGAAAATGGGTAGCTTTGGCATTGATGATAATACCCGCGCCCACATCCGGTCCCTTGATAGCCAGCTTGGCCGTATTGGCGAAGAACTGACCATGGGCCGTCAGCAATCGACACAGGAAATCAGAAGCGAAATCAAACTTCTGGCCCGGACCATCGCCGCCATCGCCGAGGAGGGCTGATCGCATGATCGGGCTTTCGCGCCGTCGTAATCGCGATGTAAACACTTGGCCGGGCTTTGTTGATGCGCTGGCAACGCTTCTGATGGTGATCATCTTCCTTCTGATGATCTTTGTTATTGCGCAGGTGTACCTTGGCGCGGCTCTATCAGGCCGTGATGAAGCGCTCAGTGACCTTACCGCACAGGTCAACGAGCTTACCAACCTTCTGTCGCTTGAACGTGGCAACAATCAGCGCATGGAACTGGAATTGACCCAGCTCACGACCGAGCTTTCCAACACCAGTGACCAGCGCGACGACCTGAAATCACGTGCAACAGCCCTTGCCAGCCAACTTGCCGATGCCCAGCTTTCGGCTGACGACATCGAAAAGAAACTGCTCGCAGCACTGGCATCGATTGAAGACAAGGACGCCGAACTGAACGAGATCCGCGAAAGCAAGAACGAAAAGATCGAAGATCAGGACGCCCGGATCGCCGAACTTTCCGCCCTTCTGGCATCGCGTGCCGCCGCCCTTGAAACAGAAAAGAAACTCAGTACAGAGGCCAAGGCACAGGTTGCGGCCCTTAATCAGCAAATGCTTGCCTTGCGTCAGCAACTCCAAAAAATCGAAGCCGCCCTTGAGGCTGCCGAAATCGAAAATGCCGACAAGGAAGCCCAGATTGTAAACCTTGGGCAGCGCCTGAACGCGGCCCTTGCGACCAAGGTCGCCGAATTGCAGCGCTATCGTTCAGAATTCTTTGGCCGCCTGCGCGAAGTTTTGGGCGACCGTCAGGATATCCGGGTTGTCGGCGACCGGTTTGTGTTCCAGTCAGAGGTCCTGTTTGGTTCTGGCTCGGCTGATCTTGGCGAAGGCGGTCAGGAACAGCTGGCGAAACTTGGTGAGACGCTCAAAACCATCTCCGCTGACATCCCTGATGATATCGACTGGGTGATGCGGGTCGATGGCCACACCGACAAAGTGCCAATCCGTAATCTGCAATTTGCATCGAACTGGGAACTGTCAGCAGCACGTGCGATTTCGGTGGTTAAGTTCCTCATCGACCAAGGAGTTCCACCCAATCGTTTGGTAGCAGCCGGGTTTGGGGAATACCAACCCCTTGATAACCGAGATGACGAAATCGCCTACCGCCGCAATCGGCGTATCGAGTTCAAGATCACCGAACGATAGGTAATCCAGCAAAACACTCCATCAACGGCACCCCATGTGGGTGCCGTTTTCGTTTTTAGGCCGTTTTACGTCGTAGAAAAATCTTGGAACCAATCGACACACCAGCACGTTGGTCACAAAGGAGCCTTTCAGAATAAAGGAGGCCACGATGACCATTCTCAATCCCCGTCGGGAAACCGTTGGTGTTTTTCACGATCTCTCTGCTCTGCAACATGCAACAGAAGACCTTGGTTCTGCGGGCTTCGCGCAAACAGACCTCAGCCTGCTGACAACCGAACACACCATCGAAGACAAGCTCGGCCACATTTACCGTAAGGCCGAAGACATCGACAACGACCCTAACATGCCGCCGCTGGCCTATACGACACCGACCCCGATCGGCAATGCCGAAGGTGCCCTTGTTGGTGCCCCAATGTATGCCGCAGCATTTGGTGCCGCAGGGGCTGTGATTGCAGCAGGCGGACCGATTGCTCTGACCATTTCAGCCATCATCGGTGCCGGTGGTGTTGGTGCCGCTGCAGGCGGTGTCATTGCCGCAATCATCGGGAAACGATATTCCACTGAATTGCAAGATGCCCTTGATCAGGGCGGGTTGTTGCTTTGGGCCAAAACACCTGATGAACCAACGGAAAATCGGGCCAAGGATATCCTTACCCGGCATCAGGCCGAACTGGTCGGCACCCACGAAGTGGCAAATTCACACACCAAACGCGACATGCTTTAACGGGCCCTTCGTCAGCACCGTTCCCTATTGCTATGACAGTGCCTGCGTATCGATCAAATCAATGATCAGAAAAACAGTCCTCATTTCCGGGGACTGTTTTTCTGTTCTCGAAGAGACTCGTATTATGGATTGGGCCACCACACGACCATAAGTCGTGGTTCTGGATAGAGGTAAGATTAAAGGTAGAATGTGTGCGAAAACCTCCACTTCAACCGTACTTAACACCTAGTAGAAGGGGAAAAACAACCCCCGCCAAAATATGACGGGGGTTGTAAGGAGCCTTGACCAGCAGTCTATTCATCAAGCTTTTCTGGCCGTCATTGCATTAAACAGATGAATCGTTAAACGGTTCGAACGTCGTCGAGGAAACCGGTCACATGGCTTCGCAACTCGTCATTGGCAGCTGCCAAACGACCGACACTGTCAAGCTGACCGTTGGATAGGTCCCCGCTTTCCGTTGTGGCATCTGCAACGTTCTTAACGGCATCAGTAATTGCGTTATTGCCATTGGCGGCCCCCTCGACGCTGCGTGAGATTTCCTCTGTTGCAGCCCCTTGTTCTTCGACGGCGCTGGCAACCACCGACATCAGTTCATCGATTTTGTGAATGGTATCAGCAAATCCACGCACGGCTTCGGACGCGGCACCAGTTTCACTTTGCATTTCAGAAATTTTTGCTGTGATTTGCTCTGTGGCCTTAACGGTTTGCGATGCGAGGTTTTTCACCTCACCGGCAACAACAGCAAATCCTTTGCCAGCCTCACCGGCACGGGCGGACTCGATCGTTGCGTTCAAGGCAAGAAGATTGGTTTGGTCCGCAATATCACTAATCAGGTTAACCACCTCACCCACACTTTGCGCGGCATCGTTGAGCTTCGCGACGCGTTCGTTGGTGCGTTCGGTTTCATCAACGGCCATCTGCGTGATTTCAGTAACACGCGCAATTTGCGCCGAAATCTCGGAGATGGAGGCCGAAAGCTGTGCGGTTGCAGATGCAACTGTTTCGAGATTGGTTGAGGATTCCTCAGCCTGTTCCGACACATTCTGCGCATCATGATTGGCCCGCACAGCATGGGACGACAAAGTTTCGGACGCAGAGCGTACTTCATCCAGTGCTTTATTCACGGACGTCAGGACGTCTTGGATTTTCTCGTCAAAGCCAGCAGCCAAAACGCCCATACGCTTGCTGCGTTCGATTTGACGTTCGGCTTCGACTTTTTCCTGCTCGGCCATACGCGCCCGTTCGCGGGCATTTTCACGGAAGACTTCGAGAGATTTGGCCATCGCCCCGACTTCGTCGGCCCGTTTCATATCCAGAATTTCGATATCAAGATTACCGGATGCCAAACTGCCCATGGCGTCTGTCATTTTACGGATTGGCGTTGCAATCATGCGTGACAATGTCCCGCCAAACAGACCGGCCATCGCAATCAACAAAATGACCCCGACGCCCAATGTGATCTGGAAAATATTCATCGCCTGTGCGACCTGTGCTTCAACGTCGAGGACAAGTTGATCAATGTTCTTTGCCAACTCATCAGCAAGCATGCTGACCTCATCTGCCAAAGCACGGGGCTCACCGGATGCCTCAATTGCGCGCGCATGGTTGACGGTTAAATAATGGCGCATCAGCTTGGCCTGCTCGGCGGCGATTTCTTCCCACCGATCAATTGCGCCATCCATCTGCTCTATCAAGTTGCTGATTTCAGGGTTTATGGTTCCATATCCTTTGAGAACATCTGTTCGGATATCGATTTCCTGAAGCGATTCCTCGTAGCCTTTCAAACCTTCACGGTCACCAGTGGTCAGAAAGTAAATAAGCTCCTGACGCGCTTGAAGATATGAAAGATCAAGGCCGCGATAATCGCGTTCGAACTCAGACAAGTAATCACGCTGTTCGTTTGCGCCCTGGACCTTCATGGTCGCAAATATGCCCGCAGCAGCAACCATTAGAATAACTGCAATCATCACGGCAAAACAGGTTGTCAGTTTTGCTGGAATGGAAAGGTTCTTGAAAAAATTCATCACACTTCTCCCTACTGGCCACTGCGACGTGCAAGTTCGTTCAAATTGACTTCAATGGTCACAGCCCCGATTGGTTGACGTTCTTCATTGCTCATGGTCATGCTGAGCTGTGAACGCCACGTGTCAGAGTCTTCGTTATATTCCGCTTCATCAATAAAGACGGCGTCAGGTCCATTCGGGAATGTGTTCTGGAACTTCGCTTCGTCACCCTGCCAAAAATCTGAGGTGATGGAGCTCTGCCCCACATTCAGACCGACAGCATCCATGACAAAAATTTCAGCAAGCAAGCCGCCCGACCTTGCCTGGACCTGTGTCAGATAGCCCGAGAGCGGATTGGTGACGATTGCAGCGACGAGAGGCTGATCTTCGGCTTCACGCTCTTCACGCCATTGCTTGTCGGCAGCATCGATCTTTTCCTGCGTCAAATCTTTTCGTAGGCGGTTCTGAGAGTTGATCGATAAAGAGACAACCGGGTTGGCAAGCCATTCACGCGCGTCCTGAATAAACTTGTCCGTAATAAGTTCCGATGGATCGCCGGGGAGTTCCGATTTGGCAAAGGAAACTTGCGGCAAACACAGGAACCCTGCGGCAATAATTCCCGAGCAAAACACATTTTTTAGAAACTGCATCGACCCCACTCCTACACCAAAATCGCCATCGCATGAAAGATACTAACTCAAAGTATAGGTATTTATACTAAAGAAATGATTTTCATACAACTTTTTTGCGAAAAGGCAGAACAGAGAAAACGTAAAAGACAGCATTACACATGTCTTGGTTGCTGTTTGGATCATCACAAAATAACAAAAAATTAGTGTGCATTAAGATTAGGCAAGAAAAAAGCGGCGGATTAAACCGCCGCTGAGTTTGGTTGGGACACGAGCAAACTGCAGAAGATTACGTTGTTCCAGGCGCGAAACGCGCCCCTGCAAAGAACAACTGTCCGCCATAACCTAAGCATGACGCGTGCCAACTTTCACCCAGCACAGAAAATCGCCTATTTAAGCGATTTAGAGACGGCACCCCGGCCCCTCATCATGCAGATCAAACAATATTTTCCCATTTTGCAAATCGGATACTTGCAAAATGCAAACATCATTATTTGCATTTTGCAACGTCATGCCTGTGAAAACTGATATCACCAGAGGACAATTTTCCCGCTACTTCTTCCGCTTTTTCTTTCTATCGCCGAAATTGAGCAAAGCTGGCGCGTGCTCAATGATTTCTTCAAGAATTTCCTTGGCCATTTCCAAGTCATCGCGCGCTGACTCATCAAGCTGACTGATGTAACGCGGATCAGAAATCATGCGCTCTGCCTCATAAAGCGTTCGAAGTTCGCTTTGAAACATTTCGCGCGCCCCGAGAGGCAACACTGTCTTTGCACTCATAACAAAGAAGAATTTCAGACTGGTCTTAATCACAATGCGCAGCATCACGACCTGAAGCTTATGAAACTGCTCTTCCAGCTCTTCTTTTTTTGGATGCTTTTCAAGCTTGGCAAAACGCTCCGAGATAACCAACGACAAGGCCTTGAAATTATCAACCTCTTCGCGAAACGGGCGATACCCCGTAACATCAGATTTACTAGCTTGACGCTCAAGCTCTTCGGCCAACGCAACCAGTATGCGTGCACGATGCTCAAGCCGTGACAGAAACTCTTCGACCTGCTCGCGATATTTTCTTTGGGTAGATTGGTTCATTTTATTTTGGCGTCTTTATAAATTGGTGCCCGGGCTCGTATCCCAGGCACCAACGTAACCTGCCATTCATTAACAACAAGCACAAAAAGACTAATTCAGCTTATCAATCAGCTAACTCAGGATCTTTTTCCTGAAGCTTGCCCCCCGGTGCACCATCCGGATACTTAAAGACAACAGCATCATCTTCAATATCGACCAACACAGCACCGCCTTTTGAAAGCTTGCCAAACAGAAGCTCCTCAGCCAGTGGTTTCTTGACGTGCTCCTGAATGACCCGACCAAGTGGGCGCGCACCAAAGGCAATGTCATAGCCACGTTCAGCCAGCCATGTACGGGCGGCTTCGGTAAGTTCGATGGAAACATTCCGGTCTTCAAGCTGAACTTCAAGCTGCAGAATGAATTTATCGACCACCATTTTGACGACATCGGCTTTCAGATTGGCGAATGGAATGACCGCATCAAGACGGTTGCGGAATTCCGGGCTGAAGGTGCGCTTGATTGCCTCTTCATCCTCACCAATACGCATTTCACGCTTAAACCCGATTGGCGGCTTGGCCATATCGGATGCGCCAGCATTGGTTGTCATGACCAGAACGACATTCCGGAAATCAACGGTTTTGCCATTATTATCGGTTAGCTTCCCATGGTCCATGACCTGCAACAGGATGTTGAACAAATCAGGATGGGCTTTTTCGATTTCATCAAGAAGCACAACCGCATGCGGATGTTGATCAACAGAATCGGTCAACAAACCACCCTGATCAAAGCCGACATAGCCCGGAGGCGCACCGATCAAACGTGAAACGCTGTGGCGCTCCATATATTCCGACATGTCAAAGCGAATGAACTCAATCCCCATGACATTGGCAAGCTGCTTGGTGACCTCAGTCTTACCAACACCGGTTGGACCAGAGAACAGGTAACTGCCAATCGGCTTTTCAGGCTCACGCAGACCGGCACGGGCCAGCTTAATCGCACTGGCAACCGATTCAATTGCACCGTCCTGACCGAACACCACGGTTTTAAGGTCACGTTCAAGATTGGCAAGCGCCTTGCGATCATCGGTCGAAACCGATTTTGGCGGGATGCGGGCGATCTTGGCGACAATTTCTTCAACGTCACGTTTGCTGACGGTTTTTTTGCGCTTGCTCGGCGCAACCAGCATCCGCGACGCACCAACCTCGTCAATCACATCAATCGCACTGTCGGGACGCTTACGGTCATTGATATAGCGCGACGCCAGTTCCACCGCTGAGCGAATGGCTTCGTTGGTGTATTTTACCTTGTGATGCTCCTCATAATAGGGTTTGAGGCCCTTGAGGATTTTGATTGTGTCTTCCGGGGATGGTTCTTCGACATCAATTTTCTGGAACCGGCGCACAAGCGCCCGGTCCTTTTCAAAATGCCCCCGGAATTCCTTATAGGTCGTTGATCCGATGCAGCGCAATGTCCCGCTGGCCAATGCAGGCTTAAGCAGATTGGACGCATCCATCGCCCCGCCTGACGTTGCACCAGCACCGATGACTGTGTGAATTTCATCAATAAACAGCACGGCACCGTCGTAATCTTCGAGCTCTTTGACAACGGCCTTAAGGCGCTCTTCAAAGTCACCGCGATAACGCGTTCCGGCGAGAAGCGCGCCCATATCAAGGGAGAAAATCGTCGCATCGGCCAGAACTTCGGGCACGTCACCATCATTGATCCGGCGCGCCAAGCCCTCTGCGATGGCAGTTTTGCCAACGCCGGGATCGCCGACATAAAGCGGATTGTTTTTCGTACGACGGCACAGCACCTGAATGGTACGCTCGATCTCGCTTTGGCGACCGATCAGCGGATCAATTTTCCCGTTTTGCGCTTTGACATTCAAGTTCACGCAATAGGCCTTAAGCGCTTCGCCCTCGGCTGGTCCGGTTTCATCGCCTTCTGGCGACAGGCCGGATACGGCTTCTTCGTCAGCACCACGCGGGATGCGACGCTCATTGAGCTCAGACGCCTTGGCGATGCCGTGCGAAATGTAATTGACCGCATCAAGTCGCGTCATATCCTGAAGCTGCAGGTAGTAAACAGCATGCGATTCACGTTCGGAAAACAGCGCGACAAGTACATTTGCGCCGGTGACTTCTTCCCGCCCCGAAGATTGAACATGAATGGCTGCACGCTGAATAACACGCTGGAACCCGGCTGTGGGTTTCGGATCGACAAGACGCGCACTGATCAGACCGGAAAGTTCACTGTCGGCGAACTCCAAAAGGTCGGCGCGCAGGCGATCAACATCAACCCGGCAGGCTTTTAAAACGGCAAGTGCATCCTGATCCTCGGTCAAGGACAGAAGAAGATGTTCGAGCGTTGCATACTCGTGCCGACGCTCAGACGCATAGGCGAGCGCACGATGCAGGCTTTCCTCAAGATTGCGCGATAGCATACGTCACTCCTTCTCTAAGGTGCACTGCAATGGATGCTGGTTCTGACGCGCCAGATCCATGACCTGATTGACCTTGGTTTCCGCAATTTCGTAGGTGAAAACACCACAGACCCCGACACCCTTTTGGTGGACCTGAAGCATGATTGCGGTAGCTTCTTCCCGACCCTTCTCGAAAAACCGTTCCAGCACGTGAACAACAAACTCCATCGGAGTATAATCGTCGTTTAACAACAGTACCTTGTACAACGACGGCTTTTTCGTTTTAGGCCGCGTTTTGGTAACGATCCCTGTATTCGGCAGATCAGTGCCGTCATTATCCTGTTCAGTCATCGTCTAATTACCGGAACCCTTATTTCCTGCATGAACTCCATGATAGGTCATTGCCTGTCTCTTTCAAAGGCCGCAGCACATTTTGTGGCGACTAATTTATTGTCTATCCAGAATTCATGTAAGCCGTGAATGTTCCGCTGCAAGATCAAGGAACAAACTTCCTTATTTTATATTGGATAATATGGCGCAAAACGGCCAAAAGATCTTATTCTTGGCAAATAAAAAGGCGGGCATGGCCAACTGCCATGCCCGCCTTTTCCGGCGAATAGAAAGATCTAGATTATTTCATGCCAGCATTTGCAGCCTTGTTCATTGCCGAAAAGCTATCCGAAAATGCTGAAAACATCATTTCCTGAACTTTCTCACCCTCGGCCAAACCACTTTCAACGCAACGGTTGAGAATACGCGAATTGACCTCTTGAATATCTGACAGACTTTCAGCTTTTGAAAGTGCCTCAATATCAGCCTGCGATGCATCCATCTCGCGCTGAGCCCAGGAAACCAGCTCAGTCCCAACACCACCACTTTTTTCCATCAGTGCGGCTGATGCGTGCCATATTTCTTCAAGTTTCTTCTGCTGCGTTTCGACCAGATCTTCGTACTGGGCAACAACCCGTGACCCGGCACCGGAAAAAACATCAGACTGACCGGTCATTGTTTCAAACATTCTTGAAAAGGCCTCATTTGCGGCCGAAAGACTGTCTTCAAAGGCGTCATTGCTAGCCGTGAAAATCGCATCGACTTCAGGGGTTTTCCACATATCGAAAAACTTTTCCATCGCATTGGTATCCATAAACATCGCACCCATGCCAAAAACATCGCTTGGTGCACCTTCGGGGCCCTCTTTTGCCGCGGGCTTGGGCGAGGATGCCGTTGCAGGTGCCTGCGATTCTTTTTGGGGCACTAACTTTGGTGGTGAGCTTGGTGCTACCGTTTTCTGTGTCGTTGACGATTTAGATGCGGTGGCTTGGGCCTTCGCGGGCGCAGCCGTTTTCTTGGGCGCGGTTACCTTGGCATCGGCCGGCTTGGCCGCCGCCACAGATTTGGTTGTCTGAGTCACGGTACTGACCTTTTCTGCTTTGGGGGACGGTTTGGATGCAGCCATTTTTTTTGACACCGGCTTTTTAGCCGCAGCACTTCGTGCCGCACCAGACTTCGCGGCCGGTTTTGGCGCAGATTTAACTGGCTTGCTCTGCTTTGAAGCGGGAGATGATGTTGCAGGTGCCTTGGCGCGGGTAGCGGTCGTCGACGCCTCAGCGGGGCTGGCTTTAACCTCAGCACCGGTGTCTGCATCAACCTTTACCTCCGACGCAGAGTCGGGTGTATTCGCAACCGGCATTTGGTCTGCTTTCTCAGAAGATGGCGCAGAACTAATCGGCTTCACATCCTCCGCAGAGTGAGCCTTGTCCTTTGGCGGCGAAGCAGCGGGTTTTGCAGAATTTTTCTCCGCCGACGAGATGTCATCGGGTTTCTTTGCAGCCGCTTCGATCTCGGACGACGTCATGACCACACGTTTGGTCACAACATCGTCCTTATTCCCGGACGTCTGCGTACTTGGCGTCGACGCATTTTTTTTCGCGGCGACAGATGTTTTCTGTGGTTTTCCAGAAGCCTTCGGTTTGGAAACAGCCATTGCACCAACCTCCTGCTTATTGGGCTTTACTGCCCAATGTCATGTTGCATTGCAACATAACCCTAGATGGAACAACCCTCCAACGTCAAGAACAGTTTGGTGACAGTTGCACGAAAGGTCTTTGTGAAAACGGCCCTAACCAAGTCACCTTGAAACGCCAAGTACCGCGAAGTTTTGTAAAACAGTTTCTGTTTGCAAACCCTTAGCGCCGTACCCCGAGCCTGATGCAACAACAAAAGGCGCGCCAAAACATGACGCGCCTTAAAAAATATTGTGTCCCGACATCAGGACTTGGTCAAAATTTGCGGAATTTTGACGTCAAACTTTGTTCATCGCAACGTGTTGCCTCGCACAGTGCGATAAAAATTCCGGGAGTCGGCATCTCGGTCATTCTTGCTGTAAAACGGGTCAGGCAATTTGGGTGCGTCCGCCGCTGGTGGCTGTGGCAACGCGCGCTCAATTCCTGAAAGGTTGGCGAGGACCGTGGGGAACCGCAGCGCATTCAGGTTATCTTTTGCCGATGTCCAAGCCGCCAATGTGATCTGCTTGGACGAACACCCGATTGCAACCCAATAGTAATCATCGGAATGAAGGCGCAACCCATCGCGCTCCTGATAGCCAAAACCATCTGACTGAAGCGCATCGGTTAACCGCACATACGACTCCCGATCCAGTCTGTCTGTCGCTTCATCGCCGCCAAACGCACCAAGCGGAGCATTCACATCCACGTTGATCTGACTAACTTCTGCCGGTCCAAACACGCGCGTCACCATGTTAAATTGATCAAAACCAGCTTGCGGCTGGATTTCAAAGCTGCGGACTTCTTTGTAATAATCGGCGTTGTAAACAAGCCTGATGCGGCCCTCTGCATCACCGGCAGAACATGCAACACGCAGATCATCAGCATTAAGGTATGAGAACCAGGATGCCTTGCGAGTCAGAGGGTTTGAGATATCGCTCCCTTGTGTAAAAGCACAGCCAGCCATCAAGGATGTGGCCAAGGTCACACCGGCGATACGGCTGAAAACTGCGGGGCTAAAAGCTATCTTACTGACAAATGGGAGAATTATTTTACGCATTCGATCCTCGATTTTTTCCCGTTCTGCGGATATAACTTGAGACTGATGTGAAAATAAGGCCAATGCAAGGCCACATATGGAATGTCACGCAATCCTGACTCGTTAAACGTTTGTTTAAGCCTACGGTGCGAGACTGTTCGTATTTAGATCTTGGGGATTACCGAAAGCCGAGCCCGATACAATGCGTTTTATGACCCTGTCAGGGCCAACAACAATGGCCAAATCAACTCCGTCGCGCAGCAGTGACCGCATGCGTAGCTTTGCCGTCGCACTTATGTGCCTGACGGTGCTTTTGTGTGCGACTGTTCTTGCGCCTGCAAGTGCCGTTGCCCGAACGTATACGGCAATGGTCATTGATGGTGACACTGGCGAAGTTCTTCATGAATACCGCGCCGATCACAAAGTGTATCCAGCGTCGCTGACTAAGATCATGACGCTTTATATGCTGTTTGATGCACTCGACCACGGCAAGGTATCGCTTTCGACACCGATGAAAGTATCCAAGCGTGCATGGGGACAGGCGCCGTCCAAGCTTGGTCTTAAGCCAGGTGAAAGCATTTCGGTCAAAGACGCGATTCTGGCCCTTGTGACCAAATCGGCAAATGACATTGCCGTGGTTGTCGCCGAACACCTTGGTGGTACGGAAATCAAATTTGCGCAGATGATGACGTCGGAAGCGCGTCGCATTGGCATGACGCGTACGACGTTTCGCAATGCATCCGGCCTCCCCAACCGCGGCCAGATGACCACAGCACGCGATATGATCAAGATGGCCGTCGCCCTTCGCAAAAATTACGGTGATTACTATCACTATTTCTCGACCCAGAAATTCCGCTTTGGCAATCGCACTTATGGTAACCACAACAATCTTCTGGCGTCATATTATGGCACCGACGGGATCAAGACCGGTTATATCAATGCGTCGGGCTTTAACCTGGTTGCCTCGGTCAACCGCAACGGAAAACGTCTGATTGCGGCTGTCTTTGGCGGGCGCACTGCACGTACCCGTGATGATCAAATGAAAAAGCTTCTGGATCGGGCTTACCTGAAACTGAAGGAAGACGGTGAAATCATGCCACCGCGCCCACGTTTCAGCCCGGACGACAAAATCCTTCCGGCGGATGCGCAGCTGCTGATCGCCAAACTTGAATCGCAACGTGAAGCAGAACAGCCGGGCCGTGTTGACACCCAAACCGTTGTCAGCCGTATTAAGCCCGAAACAGCCACAGATGGCTGGGCCATTCAAGTTGGCGCCTTCAGCGACCAGCGGCGTGCACAGGAAGCAGTGCTTGCAGCGGCACGCACAGCACCGGATGTTCTTCGCCTGACCCGTGCAGCCGTTGAACAACAAGCCAGTGGAACTGGCGTAGTCTATCGTGCCCGCCTGCTTGGCTTTGAAGGTGAAACAGCGGCGCGTGCCGCCTGTGCCGCACTTCGCCGTGAAAAGGTTGCATGTATCCCGGTAAATGCCGGAGGCGCGGGATAAGTTAGATCAGCTCGCGCGATCAAATACGAAAAAGGCCGTCAGAACATTCTGACGGCCTTTTTAAATAGGGCACACTTAGCGCGTATCAAAAGCGATACGATTAGTGACCACCGCCAAGTGCAAAGAAATCCTCTGAGGACAATCCGCTTTTCACCAGTTGATCGGTGACTTGCGCCTTCAAACGCACAAGTCCGGCATCATCAGCAGCTTCGCAGCGTGCGACAATGGCGGGCTGCGTGTTGGATGCACGCAGCAACCACCAGCCATCATCAGTACTGACACGCACACCATCAATGCCACTAACTTCGGCACCCGCCTCGGCCAGACGCCCGCGAACTTCTTCGATCAGGTCAAACTTGCGATCATCTGGGCAATCAATCCGCGTTTCCGGTGTGTTGACGGCAACCGGCATCGCAGCCCGCCATACGGCAAGGCTTTTGCCACTTTGCACCAGAATGCGGTAGAGGCGCACAGCAGCGTATGTCGCATCGTCATAACCGTAATACCGTTCGGCAAAGAAGATATGGCCACTCATTTCACCGGCAATCGGTGCTTTTTCCTCGATCATTTTAGTTTTGATCAGGGAATGACCGGTTTTCCACATGATTGCCTTGCCACCAAGCCGATTGACCTCGTCAAACAATGTCTGGCTGGCTTTGACATCGGCGATGATCGCAGCCCCGGGTTGGCGTGCTAAGACGTCGGCAGCATAGATCTGCAACAGCTGATCGCCCCAAAGCACATTGCCCTTGCCATCAATCACGCCAATACGGTCACCATCGCCATCAAACGCAACGCCCCAGTCGGCATTGTGTTTGGCAACGGCGGCCTTAAGGTCCACCAGATTGGCCTCAACCGTCGGATCCGGATGATGATTGGGGAACGTGCCGTCAACTTCATCAAATAGAAGATGATGCGTGCCGGGCAATTGGGCGGTTAACTTACGAACAACGTCGCCAGACGCACCATTCCCGCAATCCCAGACAATGGTCATTGGCTTTGCGACGTCGCAATCAAGCTCGGCAACAAGACGTGTTACATACCGGTCTTCGATATCAATGTCGGTAACCGACCCGGCCCCGACTTCAAAATCACCGTTTGCGGCAATCTGTCCAAGTTCCTGAATGGCTTCGCCAAACACTGATTTGCCGGCATTGAGCATTTTGAACCCGTTGTAGTTTGACGGATTGTGCGATCCGGTCACCATGATGCCAGCATCGGTTTTTTCGTCATATACTGTAAAATACAGCATAGGCGTTGGCCCACGGGCGATCCGTACAACGTCACACCCGGTCGAAAGTATCCCTTCGATCAGGGCTGCTGCCATTTCGGGCGAACTGATCCGTCCGTCGCGTCCGACAGCAACTTTCTTGCCACCTGACCGACGTACTTTTGTCCCAAAGGCCTTGCCAAGCGCGTTAGCGTCCGCCGCATGCAGGGTTTCCCCGACAATGCCGCGCACGTCATATTCTCGGAGTACCGAGCTGTCAAACGTGTATCCAGCAGATAAAGTCATATTGGTATTAGCCTCCAATTGATGCGCGCCCGACACAGGAATAGCTAAAGCCGTTTTCGGCCATTTCAGCCGGATCATAAACGTTTCGCAAATCCACAACGGTTGGATGTCTCAGCGCGTCTTTGACACGGTCAAGGTCCATGCCACGGAACTCGTTCCATTCGGTCAGAACAACCATCGCATCAGCGCCATCGATGGTTTCATAAGCATTTTCGCAATAGCTCACGCCTTCCAGAAGCTTTTTGGCTTCTTCCATTGCCTCTGGATCATAGGCCTTGACCGTCGCCCCGGCCGCAATGAGGGCCGGTACAATATCAAGGCTGGGCGCGTCACGCATGTCATCGGTGTTTGGTTTAAACGCCAACCCCAGAATGCCTATGGTTTTGCCTGCAACCGAACCACCGCATGCGGAAACAATGCGATTGGCCATCGCCTTTTTACGTGCCGTATTCACATTGACCACCGTTTCGATGATCCGAAGCGGGCTATCATATTCCTGAGCGGTCCGCACAAGGGCCAGCGTATCCTTGGGGAAACAGGACCCACCATAGCCCGGCCCAGGATGCAGGAACTTTTTGCCAATCCGTCCATCAAGGCCAATACCGCGCGCAACGTCATGGACGTCCGCACCAACCTTTTCACAAAGATCGGCAATTTCGTTGATAAACGTGATCTTTGCGGCCAAAAACGTATTGGCGGCATATTTGATCATTTCCGAGGTTTCGCGTGACGTAAACACAATCGGTGTTTCGATCAGATACAGCGGACGATACAAGTCCGACATGACTTCGCGGGCCCGTTCATCACTGGTACCGATCACGACACGATCCGGGCGCATAAAATCACCAATTGCCGAACCTTCACGCAGGAACTCCGGGTTTGACACCACAGCAAATTCCGCATCCGGGCGTTTTTCACGGATAATGCGTTCTACTTCGCGGCCCGTGCCAACCGGCACGGTCGATTTGGTCACAATAACCGTAAAGCCATCCATCGCTTCGGCGATTTCTTCGGCTGCGGCATAGACATAGCTGAGATCAGCATGACCATCACCACGACGGGTCGGGGTGCCAACAGCAATAAACACTGCATCGGCATCTTTTACGCCAACCTTAAGGTCCGTGGTAAATGTCAGACGCCCTGCTTTGACGTTGTTTTCAACCAGAACATCCAGACCAGGTTCGTAGATCGGCATGATGCCATCTTCAAGACGGGCGATTTTTTCCACATCTTTGTCGACACAGATGACGTCAGTACCGAATTCGGAGAAACAGGCACCGGACACAAGTCCAACATATCCGGTCCCGATCATTGCTACGCGCATGGATGTTTTACCCTAGTAAAGTTATTGCCGGCCGGAACAATTCAACAGACGATCCCGGCCGGTTATAATTGAAATGAAATGATTATTCGGCTGCTTCGCCTGAAGCAAAATCGTGAATAAGCTGACGAACGTCATCGCGCATGTCTTCACGCGCCAAGGCAAATGACATGGTGGCCTTCAGGAAGCCAATCTTGTTCCCGCAATCAAACCGCTGACCTTCGAACCGGTATCCATAAAAAGGTACTTTTCCGATCATTGCGGCCAATGCGTCGGTAAGCTGGATTTCGTTACCAGCCCCGCGCGGAATGTTTTCAAGGACTTCGAAAATACCCGGATCAAGGATATAACGCCCGATTGCCGACAGTGTTGATGGTGCTTCTTCGGGCTTTGGTTTCTCAACCATGCCACATGCACTGACCAGACGGCCATTCGTACCTTCGACTTCCAGCACGCCATACCGCGCGGTTTCTTCGCGCGGTACATCCATGACGGCAACCATATTACCGCCCGTGCGGCCGTAACTTTCGACCATTTGCTTCATGCACGGTGTTTTCGACTGGATAAGGTCATCTGCCAGCAGAACGACAAATGGCTCATCACCCACCAACGATTTTGCACACAATACAGCGTGCCCAAGGCCCAAAGGATTGCCCTGACGGGTATAGGTGACGCGACCATTTTCCGGGATCATCTCAAGTGCCTTGGCCAGCGCGTCTTCTTTCCCGCGCTCTTTGAGGATGGCTTCAAGTTCGGCAGACCGGTCAAAGTGATCTTCGATCGCACTTTTGCCACGGCCCGTCACAAAGATGAATTCTTCGATACCCGCTGCGATTGCCTCTTCGACGGCGTATTGAATCAGCGGCTTGTCAACGACTGGCAACATTTCTTTGGGCATTGCCTTGGTTGCAGGTAAAAAACGGGTGCCCATGCCTGCGACCGGGAAAACAGCCTTTTTGATTCGTTTCGACATTCAAAAATTTCCTTTTTCAACCGCTGCAGGCCAGCCCTATCAAGAACTGTCTGCATGTATGCTTTTGCCACGATTCCAGAACGGGGATCAAGCAAGCGTAAGCATAATTGACGCTAATCTTTACATAGCCGTAACAAAAGGCTTCGTGCCGCATTGAGCTGCGATGCCAGATAATCTGACCCACCATGATCGGGATGGACCGTCTTGATCTGTTTTTTATAAGCCCGATTGATCTCCTCGCGGGTTGCGTCTTTGGCAACATCAAGGATTTTACAGGCCTCATCAGCAGTCATATCACTGGCACTAGAACGCCTGTTGTCATATTGGCCACTCTCGTTTTCGTTGTGGCCGCTTCCCCCAGTATATGTGTCATTGTTACCATTGTCTGTTTTGGACCAACCTTGCCACCCCGAGCAATCGGGACGACGTTCAAAATAGGCTTCCAAAACAGCTTGGCTTTGATCAGTTGCACCGCAACATTGAACATAAAGCAACCGCAGGTCGTCTAGCTCCAAGCTGTCAAGATCTGCTCCGGCGTAGGTCCCGTTATGCACGGAGCCTTGCATTTGGCCGGTTTCGATATCAAGCAGCATATAAAGATAATCCGTTCTGATTTCTGACGTTCTGCCGGCACCACGCCCCTGCTGGCCAAAGCCACCGGGACGGGCAGTCCGACGCGACGACGCAAATATCTTGCGTAAAAGTGGCAATAAAAAGCCTAGTTTCATCACCCTAATCAGGAACGGAACGGCGGCGGCCAAAGCCGCGACCATCGCAGCCAGCTTGCCTGTCAGCAGCATCCAGCCCGCCAGAACCACCAGCAAAGTGATGGTCACAATCATGCCAATTTTTCGAATTTCTTTTGGTTCAGCCTCGGTCATCCAGCGAATGAAAAACCCAACCCCGACAAACAGCGCAATACCGACCAACAACCATTGCATTATGGTTTTTTCCGTAATTGATTGCCCAGCAACAGCACGTCATTTGATCCGGTTTTTTCCTGATAAACCGCAAGTCCGTCTTGCCCGCCAACGGCATAACTTGCCACCGCGCCAAGCAAATCACGCAGTTTTTGGACGGCACTGGCATCAAACTGCATAAAAGCCCCATCGGTAATCCGCGCGATTTCCCCAAACGCAAATTGCGCCTTACGATCAAAGCCTTCCTGAAACATGAATGCCTTTACCCCCTTGAGCGCCAACTTACCGGCAATTGGGGCCAGATCATCGGGGTTTTCTTCGATACAGTCGCCGACATATATCAAGGCATCGATCTTCTTGTTCGCGGCTTCACGTTCAACATGAGCCAATACACGCTCGATCTGGGTATGCCCGGCGCGACAGCTGACTTTGGTCATGTAGTTGCCAAATACTGCCGCGTCGCGGCACCAGCCACTTGCCTTGCATTCAGAAAGTCCGCGAAAGAAAACAAGCTGGATATCAAGCGCACCAAGCCCAGATACGGCGTCAAACATTTCTGCCTGCAGCATCGTGGCACTGTCCCAGCTCGGCTGGCGGCTGGCGGTTGCATCCATGGCAAAGATCAGCCGCCCCTGTGCCGGGCCGGCTGCAGGCGCCCGCACAGAAAGATCACGCGCCTTACTCAGAAAGTCCGCGACCTCTTGCTTCTTGGATGTTTCCGCGACGATGTTTTTGCGTGCCAAGTAAAATCTACCAGTTCAGCTTGTCGATCAGACACCATGATGTGCCCCTAAAGATATAGGTTGCAATCGGTCAGATCGGCAACTCTTCACCATCAGACGGTTTGAACCCGATCACTTCAAGCAAGGAACGGACTTCCTGACGGGCGGCCATGTGCGACATGCTCATCGGGATGCCCACACCCTTTTCGCGCAGATCCAAAAGGGTCAACCCTTTGAGGAACAATTCACGATAAATTACACGTTCGCCAAAACCCGGTGCCGGACGGAACCGAATGCGCCCTGCGAGCTTTTCAACAATTTCGGCGATATCGCGTTTATTGCGCGCATCAAGATGTGAAAGACGGTTGCGCATGACAATCCAGTCAATGGTCCCACCGTCAATACCGGCACGACGTTTACGGGCATCCCAAACCATTTCGGCATAGATGCTTGGCCCCTTGATATCCAATGTATCCGGATCAATCCGCGCGAGCATATCAAGGTCGATAAAACTGTCATTGATAGGTGTAATCAACGTATCGGCACAGGCATGCGCCAGACGTGACAGGTAATTGTCACTGCCCGGGCAATCCATCACAACAAAGTTGCATCCGACAACCATCTCGCCCAAGGCGTTGGTAAACCTGTCACGCTCATCAAACTTGGCTTCGTTGCCATCGGAAACTTCGCTGCGATAAATCGGGCGATGTTCAGGCGTGGGCAGTTTCAAACCCTTTTTGGCGTTGAACGCTGTGCGGTTCTCGATATAGCGGGTCAATGTTCCCTGACGCGCATCGATATCAAGTGATCCGACCGTAAAGCCCATTTTCATCAGGGAAACGATCAGATGCATCGCCGTTGTCGACTTGCCCGATCCCCCTTTTTCATTGCCGATAACAATTACATGGGCGCGGTTGGACTGCGGTTGCTTATCCGTCACAGTCTGCTGGCCCGCGCTGTCCCCGCCTGCGCTGGTCTCTTGCACCGTCATGGCTGTTTGCTCCGTTATTCAGGCATCTTGATATTGTCCCCAAGTCCAGTCTTCCCAAAGAGCCACTTTGTCCCCAAAAATCAAGGATAAAAGAAACCTGTCAGCATGACATCCTTGGGCTGGTCGTCAGCACAAAACTCATTCACATCATCGCACGCATCGTCTGGATATCTTGAGGAAATGCTTTGCATCCCCATCTTAACCGGTGAAACACCCTGTTGTTAGTACTTTTGCTTGTATTTCACGGTCATACCGGCTGTCGATGCAATCACATCAATGAGTCTTGACCCTAGCCAATTTAACAACACAAAGGTAAAGATAAGGGTAGCGCAAAATATAGATGCGCCTGAAAAACATATTGAAAGGACGCAAAGTGCAGTATCGGGGGGCTTTGATTGGTGGCGTTTTGGGTAGCCTTCTGATCGCAACCATGCAATGTGCATCCGCACAGCAAGTTGGCGGTTTTGAACAGGTTCCCGAAGACCAGAGCCCGATGGAATTTGCGTCAAAAGCGGACGGCAAAAACGTCTTCCTGCGCCAGTACCGAGACAACAGCACCGTCTTCGTCGGTCGCTGGTTTGCTCCGCGCACGGCAAAAGAACTACCACAATCGGCAAGTGACCTGTATCTGGAAACCGTCTTTACGACATCTTCTGCTGGTTTCACGTTCAGTACGGCAATGGCCCCGAACCAGCTTTTAGACATGTTTGATTCACTCAAATCCGGAAGCAAGGTTAATGGAGCCAGTTTCACGCAAGAAACCCGGATTGGTCCGATTTCGATGGTGCCGTTTGTGCGCAATCAATCACAGTGCATTTCCTTTGTTGGCCAGTGGGACCCCCAAACCCAAAGCCAGCGCGGAAGCCGTCTTCTTGGCTTTTACTGTACGCCAGTAATGCAGCAAGCTGTGACAGGCTCGGTCACCGTATCCACGCCAATAAGCATGATTGATGCTCAGGAATTCGCTGCGGGCTTTATGAACCGGTTCACAGTGCAAATCCCCGACAATGTCGCCAAGCCTGTGGCCGCGGCAACGCCCCCTGCACAGCAACCCGAAGGGTCGGTCACCACCCCGCCGGAAGATGGCATTCCAATCACCACCAATTGGCAAGGTGCACGGGGTGTTGGGACCTTGAAATTTGATCAGCCATCGGGCGAAGGTACGATGATTGTTGATGACGACCAGCGTCATTGTGAAGGCATCTGGCGCCACGAAGGCGGCGCGTATCAAACCGGCACCCTGCCATTTGGCAGCTGGTATGTTTATTGTAATGACGGCAGCTTCGCGCGCGGAAATTATACCAGCGAGGGGCCTGCATCGGTCACCGGTGACGGCCAAGACAATAATGGACAGGCGGTTTATTTCCGCCAACAAAACCAGGGCTAGGCTCGACCCCAAACCCATATTGTATCGCCCCAAAGAAGAATTACCCAATTATGACCACAGATATCCAAACCATTATCATTGGCGCCGGTGTTGTTGGGCTGGCCTGTGCCCAATCTCTCGCCCGTGCAGGCCGTGAAGTCCTGATCATTGAACGTCATGACGCCATCGGCACGGAAACCAGCGCACGCAACAGCGAAGTCATTCACGCCGGGATCTATTATCCGAAAGGAAGCCTGAAAGCACAACTGTGCGTCGAAGGACGCGACCTTCTATATCGCTACTGCGCCGAAAACGGCATCGACCACAAACGCACAGGAAAATTGATCGTCGCCACGAAAGATGATCAGATTGATGCCCTGCGCAGCATTGAAAAGAAGGCGCAAGAAAACGGGGTTAATGACCTTGTCTGGCTGAGCAAGGCCGAAACCCTTAATCGTGAACCGGCCCTGAAATGCGTTGGCGCACTGCACAGCCCATCTACCGGCATTGTCGATTCTCATCAGTTGATGGTGACCCTTTTGGGGGATGCGGAAAATCACGGCGCCACACTGGCATTAAATACGGATGTGATTTCGGTCAACCACGACAAGGATGTCTATACGGTCAATACCCGTGATGCTGATGGCGAAGAAATGAGCCTGACCTGCGCCGAACTGATTGTTGCAGGCGGATTGCACAGCCAGACGCTAGGACGTAATTTTACCGGCATGAACAAAAACACTGTTCCTGCACAGCATTACGCGCGCGGCTGTTATTTTACTCTGTCGGGCAAGGCGCCATTTTCAACCTTGATCTACCCTGCCCCGGAACAAGCCGGGCTTGGCATTCATCTTACCCTTGATATGGGAGGACAGGCGCGCTTTGGTCCAGACGTCACGTGGGTTGATGCGCCGAACTACGACGTACCGGAAGAACGGCGCCACGATTTTGCCGAAGCCATCCGTAAATATTATCCTGATCTTGATGAAAACGCCCTTCAGGCAGGTTACGCTGGCGTGCGTCCGAAAATTCAGGCCCCGGATGAAGCGGCCCATGACTTCATGATTGCCGATGTAAAATCGCACGGCCTTAATGGTCTTGTAATGCTCTATGGTATTGAATCACCGGGGTTGACCGCATCGCTTGCGATTGGTGCAATGGTCTGTGACCGCATAACCCAACAGGGCGAAATTCGCGCTGCATCCTGATGGATAGCCACAGCATGCAGCACGATGCGTCACGCATGGTAAATTAGGCTAAGGAACGCCAGATGACGGCAAAAAATGGCAAGGCTGCCCAAAACGGATCGTCCGTGCATCCCGCTGGCAAAGGTCTGTCACGCCGCCGTTTTATTGAAGGCAGCATGGCCGGGTTGGGCGCAGCGCTAATTTCAAATACCCCGTTACTGGCTCAGGCTCAGCAGCTTGAGCCCTTCACGCCGACCCCCAACAGCTTAAGCGCGCCAAATGCCCAAGGCGCGCAGAACAACAAGCCGAAAATTGATTTCACGGAAAGCATGCGCGATTACGTGGTCGATATCAGTCGCTGGGCCAAGGGATATCGCAGTGACTTTTCGATCATCGCGATGAACGCACTTGAACTGACCGAGTTTCTTGAAACAACGCTATTTGCTACGCGCGGCACCGCTGAACCCGCAAGGGATTATCTGCGTGCACTTGATGGCATCCTTATCGAAGCCCCGTTTTACGGCTATGACAAATATGGCGAGCCGACCAATACCGAGGAAACTAAATATATTCTTGGCTATCTCGAACGGTTGAAGCTTGAAGGCCTGCAATATCTGTTGGTTGATTACACCAATAAGGTCGACGACATGCAAAAGGCACGTCAACAAGTAAGCGGCCTTGATGCCCTGTATTACGCGGCCCCACCGCCAGGTATGCAGCTGTCATCTCTGGCATCGGTACCGCGCACGCCAATCGGGTCCAATCCACACATTATCGACAACATCAGGTCGGCCAAAAATTTTGCTATGGTGCTCGACAGTTCACCTTATGGCACCAAGACGGCCTATCTTGATGCTCTGGTTGCGACCAATTACGATACGTTGATCATTGATCCGTTCCATCGCGGCACCATTCCGCTGACCTATGAGGACATGAAACGTCTGCGGTATAAAAGAGTTGGAACACCGCGCACCATCATGGCCTATATCAATGTCGCGACAGCCGAGACATATCGTTATTACTGGCAAAGCAACTGGCACGCCGGATCGCCTGATTTCATCAGCGAAGGCAATATGATGGCCCGCTGGGGACAGGAACATCACGTTCATTACTGGACACCTGAATGGCAACGCCTGATTTTTGGGAGCGAAGGCAGCTATCTTGGTGGCATCATGAAACTTGGCTTTGATGGTGTGGTGCTTGGCGGGCTTGGTGAATATGCCTGGTGGCAGGATTACTGATCACAATCACCTGAACTGTCCCTGAAAAGCGCGACGGCATTTGACGCGCCCAGTTGCGTTGGGCACTGTTGCATACAGTTAAGAACACATGCTGCAAGCACAGCAAAAGGAGGCCAACTTGCCCGATCCAATCATTCATTATTTCTTTGTTCAGTCCCCTTGGTCGTTTTTCGGGTTCCGCCGGGCAGTTGAAATTGCCGAGAAACACGGCGTAGAAATCATTCACAAGCCATGCCGGGCTGCGGATGTATGGGAACATGGCGGAGGCGTGCCATTGGCAAAGCGCCCCAAAGCCCGGCAGGAATACCGGATGGCAGAACTTAAACGCTGGTCAGCACATCTGGGCATTCCAATTAACCTGCAACCGAAATTCTTTCCCGTTGATGAAACACTGGCCGCACGCACCATCATTGCCGTGCAGGATGACGGTAAAGATGCGTCCGCATTGATTGAGACGTTGATGGGGGATGTCTGGCTGCACGAACGCGATATCGCAGAACCGCAAACCGTGCGCGATGCCCTGATCAAATGTGACCTGTCGGCCGAGTATCTGGAAAATGCCGATTTGCCCGCCATTGCCGGAATTTATGACGCCAACTGTCAAGCTGCCCGAGATCACAATATATTTGGTGTCCCAAGTTATGTGGTCGGCTCCGAGCTGTTTTGGGGCCAGGACCGGCTTGACTTTGTGGACCGCGCCCTATCTTAGGCTGGCATCCGCTTGCCCCACCACTCCTTTAAAAAAACAAACCGGGCGGGAAAAACATCCCGCCCGGTTTGTATATGGCCTTTACCGGCCAGAATTCATCTTCCCCTCAGGCAAGGCGTTTGACGTGATCGACAACAAACCCATCTGATGACGGATAGGTGTTTTCGATCATGGCAAGAGCCTTACCCTCGTTGCTTGCGGCAACTTCGTGGATTTGCACATCGGCCCAGCGATCATCAAAGATTTCGTGGGAACGGTTCTCTTTGACGCATTCGCGAACGGCCTGATTGTGCAGTTCAACCTCGAATACGGTCTGGCGATGGTCTGTGAACGCAGACATTTCCGCCGATCTCCTTACTTTTTTGTCCGGCGGCGCCGCCCAGACGCCGTCGTGTCCTGAACTGGGAATCTCAACCACAAGATACCCAACCATCACTCTACGTTTCGCACCTTAACGAGCCGTAAATTATCCGGTTGTTTTGTATTTCAACACAAATCGCTCCGGTTTCAAGTCCCAATTTGTCATAGCCCTATCACCTCAAACGCCGACAACTGCGGGTTTCAGAACTTATCCTGCCAAATGCGCCATTTTGGAAAATAAATCGCTGAAATATGGGATTGATACCCACTGAGGTGCCGTTCCAGCCAGATGAAAAATCGATAAAAAAGAATCATTTTATCGAGGGCTTTTACATAAAACGCCCTTTGCTTGCGATTGTGCAGCGCACACGTCGCGCAACAATATTTCAAGGGCAATCTGCAGGGATCATAAAGTTCCGTCCTCGATCCCCCTACCCAACCGAAACGATCTTTTTTCACTCTTGCCTGAATTTAAAATTGATCAAATGGCCAATGCATCAAACATACAAGGATAAGCAAGCCCGTCTTGCACCAGAACAAACATGCTGCCAGGAGGCTGCCGAGGATGAACGTTTTTTCCGATACCGCATTTGACGGCCACGAACAGGTTGTTTTTGCCAGTGACACCGCCAGCGGATTGAAAACCATCATCGCCGTTCACAATACCAATCTTGGGCCATCGCTTGGTGGATGCCGAATGTGGCCCTATGCCAGTGAACAGGAAGCCATCCACGATGCGCTGCGCCTGTCGCGCGGCATGACATATAAGTCCGCCCTTGCAAACTTGCCCCTTGGTGGTGGCAAGTCCGTCATCATCGGTGATCCACGCAGCCAGAAAACACCTGAACTGTTCCGTGCCATGGGCCGTGCCGTCGAACAGGTCGGCGGTCGTTATATTGTTGCCGAAGATGTCGGCACCAGCCCGGCAGATATGGAACAGATCGCCAGTCAGACAAAACATGTCGGCGGGATCAGCGATGGCAAAGACCCGGCCCGTACCGGAGACCCGTCACCCTTTACCGCCTATGGTGTATTCATCGGACTGAAAGAAGCCGCGCGATTTAAAAACGGGCACGATGACCTGACCGGCATGCGCGTTGCTGTTCAGGGGCTTGGCCATGTCGGCTATCATTTGTGTCAGATGCTTTATGATGCCGGTGCAAAACTTGTGGTCGCCGATCTTAATCAGGACAGTGTGACCAAGGCGGTTGATGCATTTGGCGCCACCGCGGTTTCAGTTGAGAACATCCTGTCTGTGGATGCCGATATCCTTGCTCCTTGTGCATTGGGGGGCGTGATCAATGATCGAACCCTTGAAAAACTTCGCGTCGGGATCATTGCCGGGGCAGCCAACAACCAGCTTGAACACGCACGTCATGGTGACATGCTGCGCGAAGCAGGCATTTTGTATGCCCCTGATTACGTCATTAATGCTGGCGGTGTTGTTGAGGTCCATTATTGCCGCGAAGGCAAACCGGTGAGCGACACCAACAAACACATCGAAGGCATCGGCGCGACCGTGCGCGAGATCTTTGACCGCGCCAGTCAGCAAAACCTATCAACCAGTTTCGTTGCTGACCGACTGGCCGAAGAACGGTTTGGTCTGCGCCAACACGCAGCATGATCGCCCCTATCATGCAGACATGAACCCAAAACGACAAAAGGCGAGGCCCATAACGGCTTCGCCTTTTTTTTGCATTCAGATGCAGATTTGGAAAACGGCCTTTGCAGCGTTATTCCGCTGCAATCGGCTCGTAGTTTGCTGTAACTGCTGCAGCATCATCGCAATCGCAATTACCGCAGGTGTTTGAATTAATCAGTTCTGCCCGCATATGACAGGCGCATTTACCGCATTGTGGCGCACAGCCATGAAAACGGAACACCTCAGCCGGACGCGTCGCACCACCTTCTTTGGCAGCCCGTCTAACGTCTTTTTCTCTAAGCGCATTACAAACGCAAACATACATGGTGCAAATGCAATCAGTTATTAGTTACAGAGCCAAATCTGTACGGTAAATGCGAATAGTTTTCAAACACTTTTAATACACCTCAGACAAAAAAATTCCCCGCAAACCGCCAGATTTGCAGGGAACTTCAAAAAAGTCGTTTAATCAGAAGGAGATCAGGCAAGCGTGATATGGCTGACTACGCGTTTAACACCTTTGATGCGACGCACGATCGAAAGCACTTTTTGCAGTTCCGGATCGGTCTGCGCCTCGCCCATGATGTAAACAACATTATTTACCGACTGCCAGCGGTAGTTCACCGAACTGACGCCTTTTTCAGCCAATAACAAGGCTTTGATCTGGCCTTCAATCCAGACATCGGACACGGTTTGGGTCGCCGAATCGGTTGGAACGGCATTTTTGCCATACTCGTCTTCAGCCACGCGATAGGCCTCAATGGATTCGGCATCGGCAATCTCAAGGTGATCATGAACGGTTTTGATGCGGTTATCCTGTTTGATCAGGGACATCACGTCATAATATTTGCCTTTTGAGTCGACCATGCCGGTGACCATGACCTCCTGCTTCCAGATGTCGACATTCACATCCATCAGATAGGTGTGATCGACTTTGGAAAACTCGCCAAGGATACCGGATTTAATCTGGGTATCGAGCCACTGGTCATTGCCTGTGCGGTCTTCGAGAGGCATCTGTAATGGCCCACAGGCAGCAATTGGAGCCGCCAACAGCACACATACCGAAACCGTTTTGACAACACTGCGCCAGCCTCGGGAAACCTGGATCATTTCGGTACTCCTTTTACGCCCATTGGGCATGTTCAATTATTATTCGGACCGTCGAACGTTCATGCGGCCATTCTAATCCTTACCAGATAAACGCCGCATGGCGTGTTCTGTTCCGGGCTGTATCTATTGCAGTGAATTTTGACGAAAAAAAGCCCTAAACAGTTTTAAACCCGGCCACATTAGCGAAAAATTGATCAGCAACAAAAAATGGACCGGGAATTTCTTCCCGATCCATTATATCGATACATCAATCAGGCAGGCGTATTACCAGAATGTCTGGCACCTGCCAAATGAGCCTGATCACCCCTCGTCCATCGACATCAGGGACGCGTTGCCCCCAGCAGCCGTGGTGTTGATCGTGATGGTTTTTTCCGTTGCGAAACGGTGCATGAACGCCTGATCTGGCAGTGCGCCGTCATCTTCCGCACCGCTATCAGAAATCAACGACAGGATCGCACCATCGCGCTTTGCCAAAAGTTGCTTGAACGATGTCACACGATCAAGTGACGCCACACACGAAACACCGGCAATATCACCATCATACATGGCACCAAGGCCGGTATTGGCGCTGACCGCAGTCAGAAGCTTTTTCGGCATGCCCGCAGCAAAAGCAAGGCTCGGAAGGTCGGCGAACCATTTCTGATCACCTGCCAGAATAACTGCATTGCCCGCAGCAAGTGCCGCCCCCAAATGGCGGATCACGTGGGCTGGGTCGGCATCCTTGTCTGCCTGAACCAGATAAACACCGCGCCCAAGGCAATACAGATCGTTGGTTTCACCAGTTGGACCGGGCATCCGTTTGGGCGCAACAAATCCGTTTTCCGAAAGAGCCGCAAAATCAGCAATGTGGTCTGCACCAGAAACCAATTCTTCTTTTGAAGAGTCACTCAGTTTTGATGCCAGTTTTTCAAGGATGCGAACTCGTTCATTGCCATCAAAAAACTGCCATTCTTCCTGTGCTGACAGCATGTCGGCGTATTGGGCTTTGGACAGTACATCTTTGACGATGATCGGTGAACGGTCATCGTGGATGTCCGCATTCTGTGTGCTGCTTGCCGTGGCAACTGGCTTGGCAAACCGCTCGACATAATGCGGGCCGCCCGCCTTGGGACCTGTACCTGATTTGCCCTGCCCGCCAAACGGCTGAACACCGACAACTGCACCGATCTGATTTCTGTTCACATAGCAGTTACCAACCCGCAGCTTGTGCGAGATTTCACGCACCGTACTGTCGATGCGTGAATGAATGCCAAGGGTCAGCCCATAACCAGACGCGTTGATCTGATCAAGAACCTTGCCAAGATCACGCGCCTTAAAGCGGACAACGTGAACAACCGGACCAAAGACTTCGCGTTCAAGAATATCAATCGACGGGATTTCAAAGCAATGCGGGGCAAAGAATGTGCCATCCTTGCATTCAGGCAACACATCACAGGCATGAAGCAATTTGGCTTCTTTCTTCATGCGCGTAGCATGTTTTTCAAGAGTTTTGCACGATTTCTCGTCAATCACCGGCCCGACATCGATATCAAGGAATTTCGGATCACCGACCCGAAGTTCCTTCATCGCACCAACCAGCATATGACAAAGTTTGTCGGCAATGTCTTCTTGCACAAACAAAACGCGCAAAGCCGAACACCGCTGCCCCGCCGACTGGAAGCCTGAAATCACCGCATCCTGAACCACCTGTTCTGGCAACGCGGTCGAGTCAACAATCATCGCATTCTGACCACCGGTTTCAGCAATCAGCGGCAATGGAACACCCGGACGTTTTGCCAGTGCCTGATTGATCAATTGTGCAGTCTCGGTCGAACCAGTAAAGGCCACACCGGCAATACGCGGATCATTGATCAGCTGATTGCCGATCACACGCCCCGGTCCGGGCACCAGTTGGAAGGCAGAACCCGGAACACCGGCCTCAAGGATCAGTTCGGCGGCACGCGCTGCAACAAGCGATGTCTGCTCGGCCGGTTTGGCAATAACCGCATTCCCCGCAGCAAGGGCTGCAGTCACCTGACCTAAGAAGATCGCAAGCGGGAAGTTCCATGGGCTAATGCAAACAAACACCCCACGGCCTTCAAGCGGACCACCTTCGCGGAAGGTTTCTTCGGCACGGTTGGCATAATACCGGCAGAAATCAACGGCTTCACGAACTTCGGCAACACCATCCGAATAAAGCTTGCCCGCTTCGCGCTGACAAATGGCGATAAACTCGTCCATATGATCTTCAAGCAGATCACCAAGACGCCGCAATGCTACGGCCCGATCCGCTCCAGACGTTGCATTCCACGCCTCATAGCCCGTAACGGCGGCAACAATGGCCGCCTCAACATCGGCCTCGGTCGCCTGAACAAGGTCACCGACCTTTTCGCCAAGTTTGGCCGGGTTCATGACATCAATTGGCGTTCCCGAAACAAGCTTGCCATCAATCAGTGGTGCTGCGTTCCAGGTTTTGCCCTGCATCGCGGCGAGCTTTTCATTCAGAGGCAGAAGCTTGTTGGTATCGGTCAGATCAATGCCGCGCGAATTCACACGCCCTGCCCCATAAAGATCAACCGGTGCCGGAATCTTCGGATGGGCTTTGCGCGGAAGGGCTGCCATCTTTTCAACCGGATCAGCGATCATTTCCTCGATTGGTAGTTGTTCGTCCTGAATACGGTTTACAAAGCTGGTGTTGGCACCATTTTCCAAAAGACGCCGCACCAGATAAGCCAAGAGGTCTTCGTGGCTGCCAACCGGGGCATAGATACGACAAGGCACATTTTCACCCGCCTTATCAACGATCTGCTCATAAAGCGCTTCGCCCATACCGTGCAGACGCTGGAATTCGAACGTGCGATCATTGCCCGCCATCTCAAGGATGGAGGCAACCGTATGCGCATTGTGGCTGGCGAACTGGCAATAAAATGCATCGCGGCGCGACAGCATCAATTTCGCACAGGCCAGATAGGAAACGTCGGTTGATGCTTTCCGGGTAAAGCACGGATACCCGTCAAAGCCATTTTCCTGACTGAATTTAACCTCGGTGTCCCAATAGGCCCCTTTGACAAGACGCACCATCATCTTGCGGCCGACCTTCGTCGACAAATCCGCAAGCCATTCAAGCACATGGTAAGCGCGTTTCTGATAGGCCTGAACCGCAAGCCCATATCCTTCCCATCCGCTTAGGTCGGGATCGGCAAATACATCCCCGATGACGTCAAGCGACAGGTCAAGGCGATTGGCCTCTTCGGCATCGACAGTGAAACCGATGTCATATTTCTTGGCCAAAAGGGCAAGTTGCTTAAGACGCGGGGTCAGCTCGGTGACAACCCGTTCGTAATTGGCAAAATCATAGCGCGGATGAATGGCCGATAACTTGACCGAGATGCCCGGACTGTTGATCGGACCACGGCCTTTGGCAACGCGGCCAATATCGTGAATGGCATCTTCGTATGCCTTGTAATAGCGATCAGCGTCTTCCATCGTGCGGGCAGCCTCGCCCAGCATGTCATAGGAATAGCGATAGCCTTTTTCTTCGTTCGCCTTGGCGCGCACGGATGCTTCGTCAATCGTGCGGCCCATCACGAACTGGCGGCCCATAATGCGCATGGCATGGTTGAATGCCTTCCGGATAACTGGCTCACCGGACCGTCCAATCATGCGTTTGAGCAACCGGCCCGGATCGGCTTTTTCCGCCTTACCAAATTTGATGACCTTCCCGGTCAGCATCAAACCCCAGGTCGAGGCATTAACAAAGAAACTGTCAGAATGGCCAAGGTGGCTCTGCCAGTTGGCATCAAACAGTTTGTCCTGAATAAGTTTGTCAGCAGTAACCGCATCGGGAACACGCAACAGGGCCTCGGCAAGGCACATCAAAATGACGCCTTCCTTGCTCGACAGCTCATACTCGTGAAGCAGCGCATCAATCCCGCTTTTGCCATTATCGGCCTTACGGACACGTGCAACCAATTGATAGGCGCGGTCCTGAACGCGGGCGGTTTGCTCGGGCGACAACCGGGCGGCCTCTATCAGGCGTGCGACGGCTTCTTCCTCGTCGGCGCGATAGGCGTTGCGAATTTCAGTACGAATATCGTTTGGTTGGGGCAATTCTGTACGAAACATTTTGTCTTTTTTCTCCCTGCGGTTCACTTGCAGCCTGTCAGAAGATAAATGCAGCGATTTCGTCTTCAGACCCTGATGGCACCTCTATAACGACTGAGAATAATATTCTATCTGAAAAATGTGCTGCCATTTTTACAAAAAATACGATATATCATCCATCAGTTTCCTTATTGAATAGTCACAAACACTGGTTAGAAAGCCAAAATGCAGAAGAATCAAAAAAATCTCGACAAAATCGACACACAGATCCTTCGTGAGCTGCAAAATGATGGGCGCATGTCGAATGTCGAACTGTCGCGCCGCGTTAACCTGAGCCCGACACCGTGCCTTGAACGTGTCCGGCGCCTTGAGCAGCAAGGCTTTATTACCGGCTATATGGCGACCATTGATCCGCGCAAGTTGAACCAGTCGCTGGTCGTATTTGTCGAAATCACGCTTGATCGCACGACCCCGGATGTCTTTGACGTCTTTGCAGCTGCGATCCGTAAACTGCCCGAAATAGAAGAATGTCACATGGTTGCTGGCGGCTTTGACTATCTCGCCAAACTTCGGGTTGAAGACATGTATGCTTATCGTGAATTCCTCGAACGTCTGTCTTCGGTTCAGGGAGTCAGCCAGACTCATACATATGTTGTGATGGAAGAAGTAAAAGTCCGCCCCGGTATCGTAATCCCCTAAGCATCTGTTTTTTAATTGCTTTGCACAGGCTCAATGGCGCACAATCACGTTCGGTCCAAATGGGCACAAGACCTGTAGGGCCCGGCTTTTGCCAAATGACAATTAAGAACAATCAGGTGCAGGAAACATGTCGGAAGTCCGCTTTTACTTCGATTTCTCATCACCGTATGGCTACCTCGCTGCCGAACGTATGGAAGAATTCGAATCGCGTGTCGGGGTAAAAGTCATCTGGCGCCCTTTTATGATTGGTGCCGCCTTTAAACAAACCGGACAAAGCCCGCTTCTTGAGCAACCCATTCGTGGCGACTATTTCCGCCATGACATGGAACGCTGCGCACGGGCACAAAACACCCCGTTCTGTATTCCCCAAAACTTTCCCTACTCAGCCCTGATGCCAACACGTGCCTTCTATTGGCTTGAATCGCGATCCGCCGTGTTGGCCCGCAAATTTGCCAAAGATATCTATCGCGGCTATTTCGCCGATGGACTGGATATGTCTAACCCGGAAAACGTTCTGGCCGCCGCCACACGCCACTCAATCAATCCGGGCGAAATGCGTGCCGCTGTCGAAGAACAGCGCTGGAAAAGTCACACCCGTGACATCACAGACGAAGCAATAGAAATGGGCGCGTTCGGATCACCGTTCTTTTTCTATGAAGGCGAACCGTTCTTTGGCAATGATCGGATAGATCAGCTTGAGCACTGGATTAAACTGCACAAATCCCGAAACGACAGCTAATCTTCACATGCTTTCTTAATAAGCCTGATTTGGCGGATCAATCGGGCCGAAATCCACGACCCTCAGGGCATTGACAACGGTCGATAAAAGCCAAAACCGTCCCTTGTCGCAACAGTCATAAACAGCTGAAAACCTAGACTTCAAGCCAAAATCATTGTATATAGACAATTCCGGTACTAAAATACCTATTTAATATTGACGCTTACGTAAACTTCCCCCATAACAACACCCAGAACGTCATTCAACTCGGGCGCAAAACCCGCAACAAAATGGTGTAATTGGACAATGACGGTACTGAAATCTGCGGTAAATTCCCGTTCGGAAGAATTCCGCACCAATGCCGAACATATGGAACAACTGGTTGAAGACCTGCGCAATCAAATATCGCAGATCAAACTGGGCGGTGGTGAACGGGCACGCGACCGGCATACGGGACGCGGCAAGCTGCTACCGCGGGAACGCATTCGCCAGTTGCTTGATGTCGGCTCCCCGTTTCTGGAACTATCGCAACTGGCTGCACACGGCATGTATGGCGACGAAGATGTTCCGGCGGCGGGCATTATTACCGGCATCGGACGTGTATCGGGTGTTGAATGCGTGATTGTCGCCAATGATGCAACGGTCAAGGGTGGATCGTACTATCCCATGACCGTAAAGAAGCATCTTCGCGCCCAGGAAATCGCGCTGGAAAACAATTTGCCGTGTATTTATCTGGTCGATAGTGGTGGGGCCAACCTGCCCCGTCAGGATGATGTTTTTCCCGATCGCGACCATTTCGGGCGGATTTTCTTTAATCAGGCCACCATGTCATCCAAGGCCATCCCGCAAATCGCGGTTGTCATGGGCTCCTGCACCGCGGGCGGTGCTTATGTCCCGGCAATGTCAGATGAAAGCATCATTGTCCGCAAACAAGGCACGATCTTTTTGGGCGGACCTCCGCTGGTCAAGGCTGCCACAGGCGAAGTTGTCTCGGCTGAGGATCTGGGCGGTGCGGATGTTCATTGCAAAACATCGGGTGTTACCGACCACTACGCACAGGATGACAGCCACGCATTGTCGATTGCGCGCGATATTGTCAAAAACCTGAACTGGCACAAGAACCCCGGTCTGACATTGACCGAACCGCGCGCACCGGCCTATGACCCGCGCGAAATTTACGGCGTTGTCCCAACCGATACCAAGAAACCCTATGACGTACGCGAAATCATTGCCCGCATCGTTGACGGGTCCGAGTTTGACGAGTTCAAGGCGCAATACGGCACCACCCTTGTCACCGGCTTTGCCCGCATTTTCGGATACCCGGTTGGTATCATTGCCAATAACGGCATTTTATTCTCCGAAAGCGCACTTAAGGGGGCCCATTTCATTGAGCTTTGCGCCCAACGTGGTATCCCGTTGGTCTTCCTGCAAAACATCACCGGCTTTATGATTGGCCGCAAATATGAAAGTGGCGGCATCGCCAAGGACGGCGCCAAGCTTGTCACCGCGGTTGCCACCGCCAATGTCCCAAAATTCACCGTTCTGATTGGCGGCTCATTTGGCGCAGGCAACTATGGCATGTGTGGCCGCGCCTATAGCCCGCGTTTCCTCTGGATGTGGCCCAATGCCCGCATTTCGGTCATGGGCGGCGAACAGGCAGCAAATGTTTTGACCCAAATTCGCGCCGATGCTGCCGAAAAACGCGGTGAAACCTGGGCCCAAGCCGATCAGGAAGCCTTTAAGGCCCCGATCCGTGATCAGTATGAAGAACAAGGACACCCTTATTACGCGTCCGCCCGTCTTTGGGATGACGGCGTGATTGATCCGGCTGACACGCGCATGGTTCTGGGCCTTGGCCTGTCAGCAGCCCTTAACAAACCGGTCGAAGAAACCCGGTTTGGCGTGTTCAGGATGTGAGGCCGTTATGAACACTGTAAACGCCAATAACATTTCCGATGCTGTCCTCTGTGAAATCGACACACATGGCATCGCACGGATCACGCTCAACCGACCCGACATCCATAACGCCTTTGACGATGTCCTGATTGCCGACCTGACCGCCAAGATCGAAACGCTTGATGTTGATCCGGCGGTTCGCGTCGTGATCCTGACCGGTGCGGGCAAAAGCTTTTCAGCCGGTGCCGACCTTAACTGGATGAAGCGCATGGCCGGATATAGCCATGGCGAAAACCTTGAAGATTCGCGCGCACTGGCAAAACTGATGAAGGTTTTGAACTTTACCTCAAAACCCACCATCGCACTGGTCAACGGGGCTGCCTTTGGCGGCGGGGTTGGCTTGGCGGCGTGTTGTGACATCGTGATCGCATCTGATCGTGCGAGTTTCTGTTTATCCGAAGTCAAACTGGGCCTGATCCCGGCAGTGATTTCACCCTATGTGGTTGAGGCCATCGGGGTTAATCAGGCGCGGCGATACTTCCTGACGGCGGAGCGCTTTGACGCCCAAACCGCCAAAAACATCGGTTTGGTGCATGAAGTAATCCCGGGTGATCAACTCACCGCGCGCGGCGATGAAATGGCCACTATCCTGCTGGCAAACGGGCCAAAGGCGATGCATGCCGCCAAGGATTTGATTTACGCCGTTGCCAATACACCAATTTCCGATGCCGTGATTGATGACACCGCACAGCGCATTGCCGATCAGCGCGCCAGCGATGAAGGCCGCGAAGGTGTCAGCGCCTTTCTGGAAAAACGTCCCGCGAACTGGAGCAAGAAATAACATGCCGCGCAAAATTCTGATCGCCAATCGCGGTGAGATCGCCTGTCGTGTGATCAAAACCGCCCGTCGCATGGGCATCCAGACCGTTGCCGTTTATTCCGATGCGGATGCCAATGCCCTGCACGTCAAATCTGCGGATGAGGCGTATCATATCGGCGCCCCTGCCCCCAAAGACAGCTATCTTCGCACCGACCGGTTGCTTGAGGTCATTGCGCAATCGGGGACGGATGCTGTCCATCCGGGTTATGGGTTCCTGTCTGAAAATGCCGGATTTGCCGACGCACTTGAAAAAATTGGCTGTGTGTTTGTCGGCCCGCCGGCAAGTGCCATTCGTGCGATGGGATCAAAATCCGAAGCCAAGAAAATCATGGGCAAGGCGGGTGTGCCGCTGGTGCCCGGCTATCACGGAACAGATCAGGACCCGGACTTCCTTACCGCTGAGGCCGAAAAGATCGGTTATCCGGTTCTGATCAAGGCCTCGGCCGGCGGGGGTGGCAAAGGCATGCGCGCGGTTGAAAAGGCGTCAGATTTCAAAGACGCCCTGATCAGTTGCAAACGCGAAGCACACAGCAGCTTTGGCGATGATCATTGCCTGATTGAAAGACTGATCACCAAACCGCGCCACGTTGAAATTCAGGTCTTTGCCGATAGTCATGGCAATGCTGTATATTTGTTTGAGCGCGACTGCTCCCTGCAACGCCGCCATCAAAAGGTGATTGAAGAAGCCCCGGCACCCAACATGAGCGAAGACCTCCGTGCGCAAATGGGCAAGGCCGCCGTCGATGCCGCCAAGGCGATTGGTTATCAGGGGGCGGGCACGGTTGAGTTCCTGTTGGATGCATCCGGTGCGTTCTATTTCATGGAAATGAATACACGCTTGCAGGTCGAACATCCGGTGACAGAGAAAATCACCGGCGAAGACCTTGTCGAATGGCAGCTTCGCGTGGCAGATGGCGAGCCCCTGCCAAAATCACAGGACGAACTAACCATCAAGGGTCATGCGTTTGAAGTCCGCATCTATGCCGAAGACCCGCAGAATGATTTCCTGCCCGCCACCGGCAGGCTTGTCCATATGCGCATGCCGGCTGAGTCCGACCATGTGCGTGTGGATACCGGTGTCTCTGAAGGCGGCGACGTATCGATCCATTATGACCCCATGATCGCCAAGCTGATCACATGGGACGTAGACCGCACATCGGCCCTGCGCCGCATGGCGTCGGCCTTAAATGATGTTCAGATTGTCGGAGTGACCACCAATACCGGGTTCCTTGGCAACATCGCCCGACATCCGGCGTTTGAGCGTGGTGAAGTCGAAACCGGCTTCATCCCGATGTATCACGACGACCTGATCCCGGCCCCAACGACACCGGATAACGAGGCCCTGGCCTTTGCCGCCCTTGATGTGCTGCGCGCCCGTGATGCTGAGGCGGCCCGTTTTGCGGCCCAAAGTAACGATCCCTATTCCCCGTGGCACAGCACGGCGGGTTTCCGGCTGAATGATGACAATCATCATGATTTGATATTGCGCCATGATAGTGATGATATTGCGGTCAAAGTCCACTACCGTGATCATGGCTATGTCATGGATATGCCCGATGGTAGCGCTATCATCGCCAGTGCCGAACATGATCAAGGTGGGGCCATTCATGCCAGCCTGAACAATGTGCGCAAACGCGCCACCGTGCTGCGTGATGGCAATCGTCTGACGATTTTCCGCGATGGTCGCACCGACCGGCTGGAAATATTCGACCCACTGGCCGCCGCTGGTGCAGCCGAAGGGACAGGTGGTGGCTTAACCGCCCCGATGCCCGGCAAGATTATTGCCGTCATGGCAAAGGCCGGACAAGCTGTGACGGCGGGCGATAAGCTTGTGGTCATGGAAGCCATGAAAATGGAACACACTATTTCAGCCCCGGTTACCGGCACGGTCAAAGAGGTCTTCTTTGACGTCGGCGATCAAGTCGAGGACGGTGCGGAACTGATCGCGATTGAGGAAGCCGAATAATGGCGGCCCTTTCGAATTTACCCAAACAGGTCAAAATCGTTGAAGTCGGCCCGCGCGATGGCCTTCAGAACGAAAAGACGATGGTGGCGACCGACACCAAGGTCGAACTGATCAATCGTCTGAATGATGCGGGACTGTCAGTGATCGAGGCCACCGCCTTTGTCAGCCCGAAATGGGTTCCGCAAATGGCCGATGCGTCCGAGGTCATGGCAAAGATCACCCGTAAATCCGGCGTGACCTATCCCGTTTTGACCCCAAATACCAAGGGGCTTGAGGCCGCCATTACCGCGGGCGCGACCGAGGTCGCCGTTTTTGGTGCTGCATCGGAAAGTTTCTCGCAGAAGAATATCAATTGTTCGATTGCCGAGAGTCTGGATCGTTTCCGTCCGTTGGTTATTGCCGCCCGCGATGCGGGTCTTTCTGTACGTGGTTATGTATCCTGTGTTCTTGGCTGCCCGTATGAAGGCGACATTGCACCGGAAAAAGTCGCTGAGGTTGCCAAGGCGCTTTATGACATGGGATGTTATGAAATCAGTCTGGGTGACACCATTGGCACCGGCACCCCTGCTAAGGCGCAGGCGATGATTTCTGCGGTTACCGAACATATCCCAATTGAAAAAATCGCAGCCCATTTCCACGATACCTATGGTCAGGCACTTGCCAACCTTCTTGCAGTTCTGGAAATGGGGGTGGCAACGGTTGACAGTTCGGTCGCCGGATTAGGCGGCTGTCCCTATGCCAAAGGAGCTAGTGGCAATGTCGCGACCGAAGACGTTGTTTATATGCTCGACGGGCTTGGCATCAAAACCGGCATTGATCTTGAAAAGCTTGCCGCGACAGGCAGCTGGATTTGTGATCAAATCGGACGATCAAGCGCATCAAAGGCCAATCTGGCGATTGGGGCAAAGCGCAACACGAACGAGGGGTAGCGCATGAAGGGTCCGTCACCATACAGCTTCCGACGGGCCATCCCCAACGACCTTTCCATGATCCGCCGCTGGCTTTATTTGCCCGAAGTCATCCGCTGGTGGGGCAATCCGGTCGAACAGATCGAAATCATCACCGAGGACATTGAACTGGCCGAAATGGCGACCCTAATTGTGTCCTATCGCAATCGGCCATTTGCGTTTGTTCAGCATTACGACGCCCATCAATGGCCACAGGACCATTTCGAAAATCTTCCGGCGGGCACCCGCTGTATGGATAGCTTTATTGGCGTTTCGGCCATGATGGGATGCGGTCACGGGCGCATGTTCTTGAGCCTGCTGTCGAACATGCTAATTGAACGCGGTGCACCTTTGATTGCCATTGATCCAGACCCAACCAACGAGGTGGCAATTCGCTGCTATGAGGCGATTGGTTTTGTCGGGCACCGCGAATATGACACAAGCGAAGGCCCCTGCCTTTTGATGACCTTTGATCCCAAAAGACAGGGATAGGATACCTTACGTTAGGCTGCCCGCACATCATTTAGAAACTGGGCAACCTTTTCGCGGAGAACTTCTGCCTGCTGTGACAGCTCCCCGGACGCGGCAAGAACATCCTCTGCCGCGGCCCCGGTTGATCCGGCTGCTTCGTTCACGCCGGTAATGTTAGAAGAAACTTCGGTTGTCCCCACAGATGCTTCCTGAACATTTCGGGTAATTTCCTGCGTCGCAGCCCCTTGTTCCTCCACCGCACTGGCGATGGTTGCCGCAATCTCGTTTATTTCTGCAATCGTGGTTGAAATCAATCCAATGGCATCAACCGCGCCTTCGGTTTCATGTTGAATACCGGTGATTTGGGCTGTGATATCTTCGGTCGCGCGTGATGTTGCCGTTGCAAGGTTCTTGACCTCGGCGGCAACAACAGCAAACCCCTTACCAGCATCCCCCGCACGTGCGGCTTCAATCGTTGCATTCAGGGCCAGAAGATTGGTCTGTTCGGCAATGTCGCGGATCAGACCAACAACGTCGCCAATTTTCTGCGCCGCAGCGGCCAGACCCCGCACCTGTTCATTGGTGCGTTCCGCATCCGATACCGCACGGCTTGCCACAGTTGAAGACTGACTGACCTGATGGGTGATTTCAGCAATTGATGCACTGAGTTCCTCAGCCGCACTTGCAACCGTTTGTACATTATTTGACGCCTGTTCGGCAGCAGCGGCAACAATGCTTGATTGACGGCTGGTTTCCTCGGCCGTGCTGGTCATGCCAGTTGCGGTTGCTTGCATCTCGGTCGATGCCGATGCCACCGCTTCAAGCACGGCGGAAACTTCGCTGTCGAAGCCCGATGTCAGCTCACTGATTCTCGCAGCCCGCCGTTCACGTGCCTTTGCGGCCTCGACCTCTTGGGCGGCAAGTTCTTCGGCCTTGATCATGTTTTGCTTGAAGATCAAAACAGCCTTGGCCATATCGCCAATTTCATCGCGGTGATCCTGACCGGGAATGTCAATGTTCTTATTCCCGCCAGCAAGCGTATTCATTGCATCCGTGATCGCACGGATCGGACGGGAAATGCCCGTCCCAATGGTCCAGGCTGCAGCAATACCAAGCACAATAGCAATCCCTGCGACAATCTCGGTAGCCATGACAGACTGACTGGCTGCCTTCGTCGCCCGTGGTCCAATTTCGTCCTGTTCTGCCTTAATCTCAAGTTTGAGTTCTTCAAGATCGTGGGCGATGATCGGGCCCAGTCGATCAAGTGTACCTGTCACCAATGTTGCGCGCGCCGGATCATTAGCCGGAAGTGAGACAACCTGATCAAATGCATCAAAGTAGGTTTTCAGTTCTTTATCCGACTTTTGCGCATTTTCCAGACGTTCGGGTTCACGCAGCATGCCAACCAACTCGTCATTCAACGTGATTGCTGTTGCCAGACGAGTTTTGACACTCTCGGCGGAGGTCGGGTTTGCATTCAGAAGATAGTCTTTTACCGAAACGCGTGCTTCCAGAAGGTTGGCCTGAACCCGGGCCGCCTGATTGGATTGCAACGCGATCTGACGGTACCGCATAAAGTCATCGCCGACACTGCTGATCGCCAAGACTGACATCAACGACATGATCGCCAGCAAAACAAGCACAACACCAAAACCGCCAAAGACCTTTGTCGCGATCTTTAAACGCTTAAACACTGAAAACATTGAATTACCCCGCCTTAGAAAAGTGTACTCCTCTAATATGGGAAGGACACCAACCCTAAGTCGCTATTGGTGTGAACAAATTCACAACTAATAATCGCAAAAATAACATCACATAACCGTATTAGCACTTGATGCCCTGTTGGTGCTCCCGCGATTATTGCTTCCGCGGCAGGCAAGTCGGTAACTTACGATGCCTGTGCCAAGGCCAAACAGTACGACTCCCGCGATCTGACCATACAAAACGCCCGACGCGCCAAAATACAAGCTGCCCAGCCAAACCAGCGGGATCACCCCCAGTAATTCCTTGGTCAAATCAGCAACCATGGCAAGATTGGGCCGCCCGGTGACGTTAAAGAACGTATGCGATGAATATTGCAGGCCCAGAAACATATAAAGCGGCGCGATCATGGTACAGAACACCGCAAGCAATGCCGATGTTTCCGGCGTCGCATGAAAAAGTGCTGCCAACTGGTCTGACAAAAGATACAAGATCGAGGAAACGATCAGTCCATAGGCAATGATCAGCCCCCAAACCGTGTGCCAAAGGGCGCGAATGCGCGCAGATTTTCCGGCCGCAAAGTTCTGCCCAATGATCGGGCCAATCGCCTGTGGCAGCGCCATATAGCCAACGAAGGCAAACGGGGCGATACGTTCAATAATCGCCATGGCCGCCACGGCGTCCGCCCCAAACTGCGCCATGGAGGCCATGATGAAGCCGCTTGCAATGGGCGGGCCCATTTTGGCAAGACCGACCGGCACTGTGACCTTGGCAATTTCGCCAATATCCTCTCGAAAAAGCGCCCTATCAAACCGGCCCAGCATTGGATGCACGCGATACACCCCATAAAAAGCAATCGCCATGATGGTGATGCGCGACAGGACAGTCGCCCATGCCGCCCCCTCAACACCCCAGCCAAACCCGAAAATAAAAATTGGATCAAGCACGGCGTTCACAGTCGCTCCGGCGATCTTGGCCCACATTGAGAGCTGCCTTGCGCCAATGGCACGCAGAAGTGCGCCTGATGACATGCTAAGAACAAGCACAGGCAGGCACAGCATGACGATCTGTAGATAGCTTGTGCCAAGTTCATGGGCGCGCCCGGTAGCCCCCAAAAGCGACAACATATAGGGGGCCGACAACCAAAGCACGACCGTCATCGCAGCCGAAATACCACCGCCGAAAACCAGAATGTGGGTTGCAAATATCTTTGCACGGTCACGATCCCCGCGTCCCTCAGCGCGGGATACAAGGGCCGTCATCGCCGTTGAGATGCCAAGCGAAACCGCCAGAGTAAAAAATATCAACGGCCAGGCAAAACCAAGTCCTGCGACAACATCAACGTCACCAAGAAAACTTAGAAACAGCAGATCAAGCGCATCAACCAACACCAGTGCCACCAGCGCAAACATGCTGGTGTGTGCCATACTGAAAATATGGCGCAACATCGAACCACTGACGAAATATTGCGGTTGCAAGGCCATCTTACGCCGTCTCGTCCAGTTCAAATGACATGAGAAGAAGAAACGCCAGACAAAACCGTTACCAAAGGCATCTGTCAGTCATTTTTAAATGAGCCAGCCAACGTATCCGCACTCGCCGGAAACCGGGGCCAACGCGGCATATCACGGCGGTCCAATATCATCGCCGTTTTGGTTTCGGGCACTTCGGATAGCGTAGCCACCAGATGCAAGTCCGTACCGGCCTTCCATTTAGCAGCAATGATACTGGGATTATCGGCACAAAATTCATTAAGCCGAGAAATCACCCTGTGCTGGGTTTTTACAGCTTCCGGGAAAGTTTGAGCGGTCCAGAACCGTTTGCGCGGGCGGAAATATCCGACTTCATCAAGAAACGACACACCAAAATAGTGGCACGATTCAAGCGAGTTATAAAACTGCCCATCAAAGACGAAGCTACCATCCCGTCGCATGGAATGTTTGAGACACCAGTTGAGCATCTTGTCGAGCTGGCCTGATGCAAAGTCCTGCTCGGTCGGAGTCATATGCGGCCATCCGTGGCGAAACAGCTTTGCCACATCATAATTGTTATGGTTGTTAAACTGTCCCCGACTAAGCCAGCCCAGAGGATATTCCGCATCCCGACGGTCAAGGGTTGTACGGATGATATGGGGCCATTGCCGCACATTCCCCTTACGATAGGACACAATGTGAAACGTATAGCTCAAATCATCAAACCGGTGGATATCACCGTCGGATGAATACCACGGGCCCCAATAGCCGGTTTCAGGGTTCTGAATGTCATCCAGAAAATCGGTAAATGCCGCGATGTAAGCATCATCAAGTGCAATGCCCTGAACGTTTTCACGGGCAAAATTGCGTAATCGTGGCTTAAAACACAGTTGAGCCAAACAGCACAGAACACTGCCCAGTTCATCACGCTGATTGCGACCGGTCGCGGCAACGTCCGAGATCAAAAGGCTTTCAAGATAGGTACGCATTTTAGGAATGGTTGAGACCGGCTCAAGAAAATGAAGCGGATATCGCGGCGCGCGCTTTTCCGAAGCAAGCTCATGCAGGCGCACAATGGTTGCATCAAATTTATGATGGAATTCGGTATACTGCCAGCCCCACGACCCATCGATTTCCGATTGTCGTGCGACATAGCTTTGATCGGTTTCGTCAAAACTGCTTTCAAGCTTTTCAACAAGATCGTCCAAGCGTGGCCAATATGCCGTATAGCGCGCCAGCCATTTGGCATAGATGTAAAGCTGCTGGGACGCCAGCATGGTTCGGCTATATTCGCTAAACCGGCGCAGAATTGCTGCCATAACACCAAGATGGTCGTTATATCGCTGTACCTTGTCGTGATAGGCGCGATCATACCGGGTGAAATCCCGTTCAATGACGCATCCATCTACAGTATTTGCCAAATGCAGAACTGACGACATATGTACCCCTGATGTGTTGCCGAGGGTGAAAGCCACTTTTCGTGTCGGTAACACCGATCTGCACGAACCACAGACGGCATTGGTTTACATTCTCCGACAACCATGACAACTTTATGGTTGTCTTATGTTCAAGTCAAAACAGCTATTAAGTGTATAGCGGTTCTTCTTACCGAAGGCTACTCCTTTGGCGAAAGCACCAATGAGACATGCTACCTAAGAATAAGATGGTGCGTGACGGGAAACTTAACAAACACCCACGCGATAAACATTATAGATCATATAGTTAGCGATGGTGTCGTGCGGTATTCAGACAAAAAGAAAGGGCGCCCAATTGGGCGCCCGGCAATTAGATCATAAGAGATATGTCCAACTGTATAGGATATTAGTACATCAGTATGCTGACTAATCCAGCGCCACACGGCGACGATCGCGTAGCGATGCGGCCGTTGCCCGGCCATCACCGGTTGGCTGATAATAAACCGACATTTCCTTGAGCGCGGCACGGACCTTTGTCAGGGCTGTTTCATCGTCAACATTAAGGTCATAGGAATCAAAGCCGCAACGGTGCATATAAAGCACCTGATCGCGCAAAACGTCCCCAATGGCACGTAATTCGCCCTTAAAGCCCATGCGTTCGCGCAAAACGCGACCATAGGAATAACCACGCCCATCGGTATAAGCCGGGAAATTCACCGTAATGATCGAAAGGCGATCAAGGTCATCGGCCAGATCTTCGGGGGCGTCACCGGGATTAAGCTGCACCCCCAGACCACCATTTCGACCGATCAGATCATCACGTTGATCCTTAAATCTTGCCAACGGCACAATCAGGTTTTCATCGCTGGCCGGAAGGCCGCCCTCGGCATCAACCGTAATCCATTCCTGTTCGATCACGCTGCCATTCTTAACGATCGCCATAAAGCACCTCCTTGAACGGGTCCGTGCCAACACGACGGTACGTGTCGATGAAGCGTTCGCCTGCATCGCGGATATCAATATATTTGGTGACCAGACTTTCGATGGCATCAACCACTTCGGCCTCGGAGAAACCGGCACCAACAATTTTACCAATTGATGCGTTCTCGCTGGCGTCGCCACCAAGGGTAATCTGATAAAACTCTTTGCCACGTTTATCGAGGCCAAGAATACCAATATGTCCAACATGATGATGCCCACAGGCATTGATGCAGCCAGAAATCTTGATTTTCAGTTCGCCAATATCATGCTGACGATCCAGATCACCGAAACGTTCAGAAATACGTTGTGACAGCGGGATCGAGCGCGCCGTTGCCAGCGCACAGTAATCAAGCCCCGGGCAAGCAATAATGTCGGTCACATAGCCAAGGTTTGCCGTGCCGAGATTGGCCTTTTCAAGCTCCGTCCACAGTGCAAACAGATCGGCCTTTTTGACGTGCGGCAGAACAAGGTTCTGTTCGTGGGTTACGCGCACATCCGAGAAGCTGTATTTTTCCGAAAGATCGGCAACCAGTTCCATCTGGACGTCCGTTGCATCCCCCGGAATACCACCAATCGGTTTGAGCGACACACTGGCAATCGCATAACCAGGTTGTTTGTGTTCGATAACGTTCGAACGCACCCAGTTTGAAAAACCACGATTTTCAGCCTTATGACGTTCAAAGTCGGCATCATCGTCAGACAGCGTCTCAAAGGCAGGTGGCGCGAACTGCTCGATGTACTGCGCAATTTCGTCGTCGCCAATACGAAGCGAACCGTCCTTGATCTGCGCCCATTCTTCTTCGACAAGGCGTTGAATTTCTTCGACACCTTCTTCATGAACAAGGATCTTGATGCGGGCCTTATATTTGTTGTCGCGACGGCCAAAGCGGTTGTAAACACGCAGGATGGCTTCGAGATAGGAGAACAAATCGTTCTTGCCGATGAAGTCACGCACAGTTTTGCCAACGAAAGGTGTGCGGCCAAGCCCCCCACCCACAATAACTTCAAACCCGGTTTCACCGGCATCATTCTGATGCATGCGAAGGCCGATATCATGCACCTTGACCGCTGCACGATCATTGGGTGAACCGGTCACGGCAATTTTGAATTTACGCGGCAAATAGGTGAATTCTGGATGGAATGTCGACCACTGACGGATCAGTTCGCAATAAGGGCGCGGATCTTCGATTTCATCGGCCGCTGCACCGGCATACTGATCGGTCGTTGTATTCCGAATGCAGTTGCCCGATGTCTGGATGGCGTGCATCTCTACATTGGCAAGATCAAGCAGGGCATCGGGAATTTCGTCAAGCTTCGGCCAGTTATACTGAATATTCTGGCGCGTGGTGAAATGACCATAGCCCTTGTCATATTTACGCGCAATGCCACCAAGCTCACGCAACTGATCAGCGCGCAGCGTACCGTATGGGACGGCGACACGTAGCATGTAGGCGTGCAGTTGAAGATACACACCATTCATCAGACGCAACGGGCGGAACTGTTCTTCGGTGATATCACCGGCCAGACGGCGCCTTACCTGTTCACGGAACTGTTCTGTGCGTTCCTGAACAAGTTGGCGGTCGAAATCGTCGTAACGATACATGGGGTCTCTCCTTATACCGCCTGATAACCAAGGTCTTGGCGCACACTTGGACCTTTGGTGCGCAGAACTTCACGGTATTTTGTCGGAACCAGTCCACCGTCGCCCTGTTCAACATCGATCAAATACGGCCCGACAATGACGACGTCGAGTTCAGGTGCGCTTGCCTCTTTAAGAAGAACAGCAGCAGCCTCTTTTCCATCGGCAACGCGGGAATCGTGGATGTTTTCACTCCAACCGCCATCAGCAGTCAGAAACACCACCAGCCCGTCATCCAGACGGTTTGCCGTGACAACTTGCAGGGACATTCGGTTCTCTCAGCTTGTAAATCTCTCGGGTTTAGTCCTGCGGGCGGACCATTTCTGCTTCAGAATTTGGCTGATTAACCCCTATTGGTCAAGTTTTTTTGTTAAATAGACTTAACAACACAATTTATTGTGTTTAATTAATCCACTCTTGACCGACGAACGTACTGGTTCTAGGTCAGGGCACTGACTGTTTCGCAGCAATAAAAAGCCGTCTTGGAAATGCCCCTTCACATCATCAAACTAAGCGTTGGAACCGAAACGCCAGAAGGTCTGCGCGAATGGCAGACCTATTTTCAGGCAACTTACGGGCGGGTCTATCACACAACCCGCATGACACCGAAACGCAAGGCCGAGATTCTGGACGGCGGATCAATCTATTGGGTTTTCAAAGGCGCAATACGCTGTCGGCAGCAGGTTCTTGACCTTGAAGAGTTTGTGAATGAAGAAGGCACGAAATATTGCCGGATCGTCCTTGACCCCGAACTGATCGAAACGCGCCCTTACCCCCACCGCGCGTTTCAGGGATGGCGATATCTAAAAGAGGATAAATGCCCGCCTGACGATAAACAGGGCGGCGGCACCGAAACCCTGCCCGATGACATGGCCGATGAATTGCGCGATCTTGGCCTGATCTGACATTTCTACGAAAACGTGGCTTATGCCACCGGGCCAGTTCCGTCCTCGTCAATGTCCTTTAAGGTCGCAGCAACTTCGTTCTTAAGCCAACTGACAAAGGCGAGAACCCTTGGGCGTTTTAGATGATCTTCGGGATAGACAAGGTAATAGGCACCATTTGACGCCACACTTTGCACGAAGGGTCGGACAAGGTTTCCAGCCTTAAGATCAAGGGCAGCCAAACTTGTTCTCGCCATGCCAAGCCCCTGCCCGATCAATGCCGCCTGAATGACCATATCACCGGAATTAAACCGCAACCCGCGGCTAACATCGACGTCTGTGACGTCAACAGCATCAAGCCAGAATTCCCAGTCCGCGGCATGGGGATGGTCCATCACCACGGTTGCATCGTGCAGCAACTGATGCCCTGCAATATCAGCTGGGGTATTCAACGGTGGATGCGCCGCCAGATATGCCGGGCTACAGACCGGAAACGATTCATCATGCATCAGCAATTCGCAATGCAGGTTTGGATATTCCCCGTTCCCAAAACGTACCGCCAGATCAATGCTTTCGGTATGCAGGTCAACCAACCGGTCATCGGCATGAATCCGCACGTCAATATCGGGGTAAGCTTCGCGAAAATGCCCCAGACGCGGCACCAGCCATTTGACCGCAAAGCTTTGCAGCACACTGACCGTCACAACGCCTGTGTCCTCCACCGCCTTTAACCGTTCGATTTCATCGGCGATTTTGGAAAACCCGGCACTGGTGGCGCGCGACAGTCTGGCCCCTTCTTCGGTCAGATGAATTTGCCTTGGCAACCGGTGAAACAACCGAAACCCAAGATACTCTTCCAGTTGCCTGACCTGCTGACTGATCGCGCCCTGGGTCACGAACAATTCTTCGGCGGCACGGGTAAAACTTAGATGGCGCGCTGCCGCATCAAAGGCGCGCAAAGATTGTAGTGGGGGTAAACGCATGAGGCCTTCCTGACAGGATATGAATTAGATTTTCTAATACATAACTGCAGAATTACTCGTTTGTCACGGCGATATTTTAAAGGGAATATGGTGACAACACGAAACAACGCATTAGCGAAATTACATCAAGGAGGTCGCAATGTCTTATACCCCACATCCGACCCAATGCCTGTCAACATCCTGTGAAGTGTCTTCATCCACGCAGCGTCGCGACACACCACTTCAGGCAAACTGGATGAAACAGATCAACAGTTTTGCCAATTTCTTCGCATTTGTGCTGCAACGGCGTGCACAACGCCGCGCTCTTATGCGCCTGAGCGATACAGCACTGGCTGATATCGGCCTTACCCGCACACAAGCAGAAGAAGAATATCGCAATTCTTTCCCCCTGCTGTAGGTGCCTACAAAAGGCGTTCACCCCACCATCCATCGCATTGCCCCTGTAGCATCCCGGCAAGAGTTTTGATGCCCCTTGCGCCATCCGCAATCATCGCGCACTCTTGTTACTGGAATTTATCCTTAAGCTGCAGGGGCATAGCGCGATGGCATCGGATGACAAATCCCAAAAAATAGACGAGACAAAAGTGGACGACGGTGCTCCCGGCAAAGATGCTGGAAGCACCCTCCCATCAAGCATTGCTGCCCAGCTTTCAGGACAGCCGGAAACGGTCGACCTTCCACCTGACGTCAGCCTTGACCCGCAAGAACGCGCATCAAGAATGCCATCGAAACAGTATTTGCAACTGATCACGCCGCTGCACATTCAACTGTTGCGGCTTCAAAACTGGATCAAAGAGCAAAACGTCAAATCATTGATCATTTTTGAAGGTCGTGATGCCGCGGGTAAAGGCGGCACAATCAAGCGTTTTACCGAACATCTAAACCCGCGCGGTGCGCGGATTGTCGCATTGGCCAAACCCAACGACAGCGAAGCCACCCAATGGTATTTCCAGCGGTATATCGAACATCTGCCAAGTGGCGGCGAAATCGTTCTTTTTGACCGGTCTTGGTATAATCGTGCGATGGTCGAACGGGTCATGGGGTTCTGTGACATGTTCGAAGTTACAGAGTTTCTGCGCTCTGCCCCGGACCTTGAACGCATGCTGATCCGGGCAAACATTCATATGACCAAATTTTACTTCTCGGTCAGTAAGAAAGAACAGGCCAAGCGGTTTAAGCAACGCAAAAACGACCCGCTAAAACAATGGAAGCTCAGCCCGGTTGATTTGGCGTCTCAGGATCTTTGGGATGCGTACGCAGAAGCCAAACGCGACATGTTCTATCATACGTCAACCACAGATAGCCCGTGGGTGATTGTGAAATCCGACGACAAGAAACGCGCGCGGATTAACGCCATCAGATATTACCTGTCGGGTTTTGATTATCCGGGGAAGCGCCCCGAACTTTTGACCTATGATCGCCGGATCATCCACAACGTCGCCGAAGAGCTCGAAGAAGGGTGATTTCAGCCCAAAACGATGTATTCGGTCAAAATCCTTCCAGATCGTGAAAACATTGTCCCGATAACATTTGCGCTCATTGACATTACAAGCCTTGCCACCTTTACTTGCACCATCAAATATTTGGGAGGCAAACAATGGCTAAATGTGCATTTATCGGTTTAGGTGTCATGGGATATCCCATGGCCGGTCACCTGCAGAAAGCGGGCCACGACGTTACCGTCTATAACCGTACTGCGGCAAAAGCAGAAAAATGGGTTTCCGAATATGGTGGCGCATCGGCTGCCACCCCGGCAGAAGCAGCCAAAGGGGCCGAGTTCGTCTTTTCCTGTGTAGGCAATGATGATGACCTACGCAGTGTCACCACGGGCAGTGATGGCATTCTATCAACCATGGAAAGTGGTTCGATCCTGATCGATAACACCACCGCATCCGCAGATGTCGCCCGCGAACTTTATGCTGCGGCCAAGGAAAAAGGCGTTTCACTGATCGATGCACCGGTATCAGGTGGTCAGGCGGGTGCTGAAAACGGTGTTTTAACCGTTATGTGCGGGGGCGATCAGGCTGCATTTGACCGCGCAGCCCCGGTCATTGATGCCTTCGCCAAATCATGTAAATTGATGGGCGAAAGCGGTTCGGGTCAATTGACCAAAATGGTCAACCAGATTTGCATTGCCGGGCTTGTTCAGGGACTTTCCGAAGGGATTAACTTCGGCGTCAAAGCCGGTCTTGATATGGAAAAAGTTCTTGATGTGATTTCCAAGGGTGCGGCAGGCAGCTGGCAAATGGAAAATCGCGGCAGCACGATGGTCGAGAACAAGTTTGATTTCGGCTTTGCTGTTGACTGGATGCGCAAGGACCTTGGTATTTGCCTTGAAGAATCCAAACGCAATGGCGCCCGCCTGCCGGTGACGTCACTGGTCGATCAGTTCTATGCCCAAGTGCAGGAACGTGGCGGCCAGCGTTGGGATACGTCAAGCTTGATTGACCTGCTTTCACGCGGGTAACTGGACCAATCAGACGCCAAACAAAAAACGCGGCCCTTGGGCCGCGTTTTTCTTTATCGACAGAACCTTTTGCGTGGACCTAAAGCCCGGCACGCAAAAGCGGTTCAACCTGATCACGGTAGTTGGCAAGCGGCCCATTACTGAAATAGCCAACGGCACATTCAAGGACCGAGTCCCTAAATGCTTCGGCTGGCGTTTCATCGTCTTCATTTTCCGCATCAAGGTTTTCACGGTCAGCCTCTGCACCAAAACGATCAATTTTGATATCGCGTTCACAGGTTTGTGCTTCTATCGAAGCCAATGATTGACGTGGATCGCGACGACGGGATGGCAAGGCATGGGCAAGATCAATCTCGCGCTCAAATTCCTCAACATCTTTGCGGTGCACCTCGATATCAGGAATAACGCCATGTCCTTGGACAATGTGGTTTTCCGGCGTGGTGTAATATCCAGTAGTGATTTTAAGACCACCACCCGATGTCAGCGGCATAATACGTTGCATCGAGCCCTTGCCAAATGAACGCTCCCCGATGATCACCCCCCGCCCGTTTTCACGTAACGCAGCCGCCATCAGCTCAGCCCCCGATGCGGACCCACGGTCCAGTAAGATCACCATCGGCACACCATCAAAGAAGTCTGAACGATCCGCTTCGTAGCGGCGCAATTTACGTTCGCCCCGACCTTCTGTCGCAACAATCAAACCGTCGCTTAGGAACTGATCGGCAATGTCGGCAGCACTATCAAGCAACCCACCCGGATTGCGGCGTAGATCCACAATGATCCCACGCGGTGACGCGATTTTATCTTCGAGCTGCGAAAGATAATCCTGCGTTTGTTCAAGCGTTGTCGCATCGAACCGTGAAACCCGGATGTACCCGATATCATTGTCAATTGTTCCAGCGGTCACAGACGGCACCTCGATCCGGGCCCGCTTTACCGTGACATCAAAACTGTCCTTCGTGCGCAAAATCGTTAAGGTCACAGGATCCCCAATCCGTCCACGCATGCGACGCACAGCCTCGGATATCGGTTCGCCATTCATTTCATAACCGTCAATATGGGTAATGCGATCATCAGGTTGCAGCCCGGCACGTGCAGCCGGCGTGTCATCAATCGGTGAGACGACCCGAATACGTTTATCGTCATCAAGCGAAATCACAATACCAACACCGGCAAAGCTGCCTTCTGTACTTTCCTGTAAACGGCGGAACATATCATCCGTCATATAGGCGCTATGTGGATCGAGTTCATGCAAGCTGTCATCAAGGACAGCACCGACGATGCCGGTTGGTGACATATCATCGACTTCCAACCCATCAAGTGCGGCAATGCTATTTTGGACAAAGACCGGCGTATCAATGTTTTCCACATAGGTTTCAGAAAGAACCTGCAGCGCTTCGGTATAGAGCTTGTCGGCACGCGCGAACTGATCTTCGGTCGCATTGACCGTCACGTGATCGCGATACGCGTCAAGAAACACGCGCTCTTCACCGCTGGGCCATGCAGGCCCTGCACAGGCGACCAACCTTGTCCCGGCGAACGAAATCAGCACCGCAAACAAAATCGGTAATATTCCTTTGCGCAGCAACAGCCCACTCCTGTCTTTATCATCTGGTTTACGGATCGAAATCCGATTTCATAATTCCCAAGTCTAGCCTGCCTTTTTCAGATTGGCGAGCCCTCGACTTGCTTTATCGTCTGATTAGGGTCTGAACCTAATATCGGATGCTTTTACTCTCTTTGCCAGTGGCAACCGTTTACACACCATTGCGACCAATGTCTGAGACGCATTTTAATGCTTCTTTGCGAAACAGACTCGCTCTTGTGACTTCGCCCCGTTATGCTGCTTTCTAACAAACAAAGTTGGCAAAAAGCTGACTGGTCCGAGCGGGCGGCTCACATCTCAGGGAGACGTCTTTTTTCATGACTGACTTTACGCCACCAATTCAAGATTTTCGTTTTCTAATCCACGACGTGATCGGGCTTGATACGGTTGCAAACCTGCCCGCTTTCGCGGAGGTCAGCCCGGATATTGTCGATGCCATCCTTGAAGAAGCATCCAAACTTGCGTCATCGGTCCTCGCACCGCTGAACCGTATCGGCGATCAGGAAGGTGCGAAACTTCTTGATGACGGCACTGTTCGTACGCCAACCGGATGGAAAGATGCCTATGCACAGTTTTGTGAAGGTGGCTGGCAAGGTATTTCCGCGCCAGAGACCGAAGGCGGCATGGGCCTGCCAATTTTGCTCGGCGCCGCCGTTGCGGAGATGTGGCATGCTTCAAATATGGCCTTTGCGCTTTGTCCGATGCTGACCGCAGGCGCGGTTGAAGCCCTCACAATCCATGGCTCAGATCAGCAACGTGCACTTTATCTATCCCGGATGGTTAGTGGCGAATGGACAGGCACGATGAACTTGACGGAACCGCAAGCCGGGTCCGACCTTTCAAAAGTACGCAGCCTTGCTGTCCCCCAAAAGGACGGAACCTATGCCATCACCGGCCAAAAAATCTTTATCACCTATGGCGATCACGAGATGACGGAAAATATCATCCATCTTGTTTTGGCCAGAACACCTGACGCGCCTGATGGTGTCAAAGGCATATCGCTGTTTATCGTTCCAAAGTTCCTTGTCTCGGAAACCGGCGAAATTGGTCCACGCAACGATGTTTCATGCGTCTCGCTTGAACATAAACTCGGTATCCATGCCAGCCCGACTGCCGTTTTATCCTTTGGCGACCAAGGTGGTGCAACCGGATACCTTGTTGGCGAAGAAGGCAAAGGCCTTGCCTGCATGTTCACCATGATGAACAACGCGCGCTTGGCCGTTGGCCAGCAAGGCGTGGCAATTTCAGAACGCGCGTATCAGCAGGCACTTGATTACAGCCAACAACGCAAGCAGGGCACAGCTCACACAGGTGACGATGCCCCAATCATCATGCATGGCGATGTGCAGCGCATGTTGATGCGTATGCGATCCTCCACGGAAGCAGCACGCGCGCTTTCGCTGTATGCGGCCGCTCAGCTTGACCTTGCCCATCACCAGCCTGATGAGAACCAACGCGCGGCGGCACAAGCCCGTGCAGACCTCCTGATACCGTTGGTCAAGGCATGGTCAACTGACCTTGGTGTCGAGAATGCGTCTCTTGGTGTGCAAGTGCATGGTGGCATGGGCTTTATCGAAGAAACCGGTGCCGCCCAACATTTACGGGATGCGCGCATCGCCCCGATTTATGAAGGCACCAACGGCATTCAGGCAATTGATTTTATTGGAAGAAAGGTTTTGCGTGATCGTGCTAGCGCATTAAACATCCTGATTACTGAGGCAAGAGATACCGTCAAAACAGCGAATTCGGGCGATCAAAACGGCACAGTACAAACTGCTGCGCAGCAAGTGCAAAACGCACTTGAACAACTTTCAGAAAGCACCGACATTGTTCTTGATCGCTGCAGCAACGATGCGGCCATGGCGCAGGCTTTGGCATCGCCGTATTTGCGTCAGGCTGCCCTTTGTGTTTCTGGCTGGTTAATGTTGCGCGCGTTGATGACTGCCAGCAGTTCCCCTGAAGCAACTGATTTCCTGTCAGGCAAGGTCAAATCCTGTCAGTTCTTCTTTTCCCAACTCTTGCCGGAAGCGGCTTTCATGGCAGCTCAAATCGCTAATTGCAGCGAAAGCGAACTCCACGAACCCCAGCCACTATTTTGACAAACTCATTTACCAAAGTCCGCCGTGCCATCGCCATTGCAAGATGACGGTGGCACGTTGGTTTCTACCCTGCCTGTTCATCCCCCTGAACAATCTGTCCGCGTCAATTGCCCACATTCGGAAATTCCGTACGATTTGAAGGCATTTGTGAACAATTTCCTGTTTCGGTTTCTGATTGCTTGTCTATAATCCGCCCGATGAATCGCTTAACCCGATATATGCTAAAACAGCAGCTAATTTTGATGGTCTTTGTGACACTGGGGCTTCTCTGTGTCATTTGGCTGTCGCAAAGCCTGCGTTTTGTGGAAATGATTGTGAACCGGGGCCTATCCGTCTCGGTATTTTTGAAGCTGACGTCTTTGCTACTGCCCAGTTTTCTGGCCATCATCCTGCCGATCTCATTGTTTTTTGTTGTGGTGTTTACCTACAACAAACTTATTCAGGATCGTGAGCTGATTGTGATGCGCTCTGCGGGCCTAAGCCAATGGGCGCTTGTAAAGCCGACCTTGATGCTTGCCGTTATGACTGCTGGTTTTGGCTACTTCCTGACACTGTTTTATTTGCCCTATAGCTATCAACAGTTCAAGGAACTGCAATTCTCAATCCGCAATGACTTTTCATCGGTCCTGCTACAAGAAGGCAGTTTCACCGACCTTGATGGATTGACTGTCTATGTCCGTGAAGTGGGCCGTGATAACGAGCTTCTTGGCATTCTTGTCCATGACAGTCGCAACCAGAATAAACAATCAACCATGATGGCAAAGCATGGTGCGCTTGTTCGCACCGATGAAGGCCCCCGCATTGTCCTCCTTGACGGTAACCGGCAGGAAGTAAACCCAGACGACGGCACAATGTCGATCCTGTATTTCGATCGCTATGCCGTTGATATTGCTCATACAGCAGAAGACCCGACCTTGCGATACCGAGACGCACGCGAACGCAATGTCTTCAATCTTCTGACAGCGATGCCCCCTAACATCACCCAAAGGGATATAGCCCCCTTCCGCGCAGAGGGACATGATCGTTTGATTTCACCTCTTTACGCGATCGGCTTCGCCTGTATTGCTCTGGCTTTTCTCGTTTCCAGCAGTTTTTCAAGACGCGGGCAAAATGGACGTCTTCTAGCTGCGATCGGAGTCATGGTGCTTAGTCAAGCGATTGCGATTGCAATAAAGAACCTCGCAGCAAAAAACCCGGACCTTATTCCGTTAATGTATGTAAATGCCTTGTTGCCTTTGGTCTTAGGACTTTACTGGACTTTCCATGGCCCACAAATCCGAGCTAAACGCGCTGCCGGTGAAGAGGCTAAGGTATGAGAATTTCTCCGACCCTTACCTGGTATTTTGGTAAACATGTTCTCATTTCCATTCTAGGAATTTTAGCACTTTTGATCGGTCTGATCATGATCGGCGATAGCATCGAACTGCTGCGCCGTGCAGGGAACAAGCCAGACGCGACTGTCGGTATCGTATTTCAAATGGCAGCAAGCCGCATTCCGTTCATGACAGAAAAGGTTTTGCCATTTGCAGTTTTGTTTGGCTCGATGTTTTCGTTCTGGAAACTTACCGGCAATCAAGAACTTGTCGTTACCCGTGCCGCAGGTGTCTCAGCTTGGCAGTTCCTTCTGCCACCAATCATGTGTGCCTTGATCCTAGGCACCATTCAGATCACAGCCTTAAATCCATTGTCATCAATACTGCTTCAGCGTTACGAAATGCTTGAGGCACGCTACCTTGAAAACAACGTCAGCGTGATGAACCTGTCATCAAGCGGGCTCTGGTTGCGCCAAGGCACACAAGACGGTCAAGCCGTAATCTATGCCCGCGAAGTGCGCAGTCAGGAAGAGGACAAAATTGATCTGCGCAACGTCACTGTTTTCCGGTTTGAAAATTCCGATGACTTTACAACACGCATGGATGCAAAACGTGCGGTGCTCGAACCCGGCACTTGGCATTTTTATGATGTCTGGACCTTTAACCCGGGGCAGGCCAGTACGTTTAGCAGTGAACTGATGCTGCCGACGAACCTTACGGCGCGCAAAATTCAGGATAGTTTTGCGTCACCTGAAACCATGTCGTTTTGGGATTTGAAACCGTTCATCAATTTGCTGGAACGTGCTGGCTTCAATGCCACCCGCCACCGAATTCATTTCCACAGCTTGCTCTCACGCCCCCTACTTTTATGCGCTATGGTCCTGATTGCAGCGGCCTTTTGTCTTAAATTTTCTCGACGGCGACGTGTGTCTCTTGTTATCGGTGGGGGGGTTGCCACGGGTTTCATTCTGTATTTCTGTACGGATGTCATTTCGGCACTGGGTGTATCAGGCGGCATTCCACCAATTTTATCGGCATGGGCACCTGCGGGTATTTCTTTGTTGCTAGGGGTTTCAACATTGCTACATCTTGAGGATGGCTAGCCAGATGGCCATGACAGGGGGAATGATCAAAAAACTCGCCGCCAGTACCATATTGGGATGCGGAATGTTTTTTGTTGGGTTCAGCATCAGTACAGCCAAGGCGCAGGTGACATCTTCCCAAGCAGGCGAGGAAGAACCGGCACTTCTGTTTAGTGCTGATGAAGTAGATTATAACCGCGAGCTTCAAACTGTAACCGCACGCGGCAACGTTGAAATATCGCGAGAAGGTCGCATTCTTCTTGCTGATACCGTCAGTTATGATCAATCTCAAGACGTCATGACCGCCTCAGGAAACGTCAGCATCACAGAACCAAACGGCGAAGTTACATTCGCAAGTTATGTTGAGCTGAGCGGCGATTTTAAAAACGGCATCGTCAAAGACATTTACATTCTATTGGATGAAAACACGCGCATTGCTGGCACCGGCGCACGGCGTAGTGGCGGAAACTTTACTGAGATAGCTAAAGCCGTCTATTCACCGTGCAAGGTATGCGAAGACGACAGTGACAGCCCTCCTCTTTGGCGCATTCGCGCCGCGCGCGTGATCCACGACGCCGACGCAAAGACAGTTGAATACAAAGACGCCAGATTAGAAGTTGGCGGCATTCCGATCCTATACACTCCGTATTTGCAGCATCCGGACCCGACAGTAAAACGCCAATCAGGCCTCCTTGCGCCATCCTTTGGCAGCACGAGCTATGTTGGCTCTTTCTTTGCGCAACCTTACTACGTCGCCATAGACAAAAGCAAAGACGCAACTTTAACGCCGATCTATACCACCGATGAAGGCCCTGTTCTGGCGACAGAATATCGTCAACGGTTTGACAATGGTGAGATGGAATTTGATGGTAGTGTGACCCGCGACAGCGATGACCGTTTTCAAGGCCATATCGACGCCGAGGGCCGGTTTGACATTGATGAGACTTGGCGCTGGGGCTTTGATGCCGAGCAGGCATCTAACAAAACATATCAGTCACGTTACGGATTTGATTCGCCATCTGTCTTAAGCTCCAACCTGTTCTCAGAGGGATTCCGGGGTGCCAGTTACAGTCGTATCGACGGATATTATTTCCAGGGACTTAAGGAAGATGATGACCGCGACACAACCCCTATCATCTTGCCCCATATGCAGTTCCACGGCCAGACTGAGCCCGCGAAGTATGGCAGCTACACAACATTGGACCTTGATGGGCTTTCACTGACCCGCGAAGATGGTGCGGATTCGCACCGTGTCTCTGCCAAAGCCGGATGGGCTCTTCCGTATATCGGATCAATGGGCGACGTCACCAAGCTTAGCTTATCCGTTCGTAGTGACAATTATATTGTCTCTGACGTCGAACGAGACGGCAAAAGTGACTATAGCGGATATACTGGGCGGCTACTGCCCTTGGCTGCGATTGACTGGAGTATGCCTTTCGTCAGTGATCAGGGCGAATACCACCATATCATCAAGCCAATGGCCATGGCCGCATGGTCGCCCAATGGCGGCAACCCCGACGAGATTTCCAACGAAGATTCCCAATCGTTTGAATTTGACGATATAAATCTGATGGCGCATGACCGTTTCGGCGGGCTTGATCGAGCAGAAGATGGTTTCCGTGCAAGTTACGGCTTAGAATGGGGTATATATGGTCAATCTGGTGGTTACACCAGTGCCATGTTTGGCCAAAGCTATCGCGCGAATGACAATGATACCTTTGCGCCAGGATCTGGCCTTGACGAACACATGTCTGACTACGTTGGCCGCGTAACCGTATCGCCGAGCAAATACCTTGACCTTACCTATCGCTATCGCCTTGATAAGGATGATTTATCTGCTAGACGTAATCAAGTGTCGGCCACTGTTGGCTCGATGGATACACTACGTCTCAACACGACCTACGTACATTTCACCGAAGATGCCGGCAGTGAAGAATTCAACGAGCGCGAAGAACTGTATTTCAAAGCCGAACGCCAGTTTAGCGAATTCTGGTCGGGCATGGCCTATAGCCGTTATGACATTGATCAGGATGACCCACTTGAGTACGGTGTCGGCTTTGTGTACGAGGATGAATGCTTCATCTTTGACGGTCGGGTACGCCGCACCTTCTATCAGGATCAGGACTTGGGTGAGTCCGACGAATTTCTGTTCCGCCTCGTGTTCAAGACCTTGGGCGAATTTGCATCTGCAGCCGGATTGTAAGATAGAATGATTTCAAAATTTTCGACCGTCACATTCAAGAACGTCCTTTTCATTCTAAGTGCAGTCATACTGGTGTCTGCCGGTGGTATTGCACGCGCCCAGTCACCAGTTGGCGTTGCTGCCGTCGTTAATGACGAGCCAATTTCGATCATTGATCTTGTCGAACGCATTAAATTAATTGCCGTTTCGTCAAACATCGAAATGACCCCGCAAAAAAGCAATGAAATGGCGCCGCAAATTCTGCAGCAGCTGATCAATGAGAAGCTACAAATGCAGGAGGCGGAACGTCGCGGCATTGAAGTAACGCAAAGCGATATCGACCTTGCAAAATCAACGATCGAGCAAAATGCCGGATTGGCAAGCGGGATGCTTGATAAATTCCTTGAACAACGTCGGGTCGCAGCAGGCACCATCGAAGATCAAATCAAACCGCAGGTCGCATGGCAAAAACTGCTGGGCACGATGCGCCGTGATGTGCAGATTTCCGATGCTGAAATTGATGAAAACCTTGCCCGCATCGAAAGCAACCAGGGAAAGCCGCGCAACCGGGTACAGGAGATTTTCCTTCCTGTTGATAATCAGCAAGACAGCAGCAAAGTCTATCAAACAGCACAAGAAGTTCTCAAGGCGCTGGATCAAGGTGCTGATTTCGGTGGCCTTGCTCGACAAATTTCCGCCAGCACGAGTGCACCAGCAGGTGGTGACTTGGGTTGGCTGTATGCCGGTGAAGTAGCAAGCGAACTACAACAGGCCATCAACCAGCTTGAACCCGGTGACGTAAGCGCGCCGATCCAAACCATACGCGGCTACTACATCATCAAGCTTCTGGATCGCCGCCGCGGCGATGCGGCGGCCATTACCGATACCCGACTTGATCTTTACCAGTTGTTTGTTCCGGTTGCCGCCGACACACCACAAGACCAATTAAATGCAAAGCTCGCAGTCATGGATAATGCCAAGAAAACTGCTGACAGCTGTCAGGCCTTGGCAAATGTTGCTGTTGATCTTGGTTCTGATCTCAGTGGCGAGATGAAAGGCATTTCACCAAATGACCTTTCCGGTCCGGTAAGCCGCGCTGTTGGTGGCCTAGACAAAGGCCAGATTTCGGATGTGATCCGTGTCGATGGTGGCGCGCTTCTGGTAATGGTTTGCGACAAGATCGAAAAAAGCAACCTTCCGGATCGCAAAAGTGTTGAAAACAGGCTGATGATGGAACGGCTTGATATCTTGGCCCGGCGGAAGCTTCGCGAGCTGCGCCGTGAAGCCTTTATCGATATTCGGATATAATCTGGTCTCTGGGATATATTTCAATGAGCAAGATCGCGCCGATTGCCTTAACCATCGGCGAGCCCGGTGGTATCGGCCCGGAGCTTGCCCTAAAGGCATGGCAACGCCGAACCGATGACGCCTTGTCGCCGTTTTGCGTTTTGACCCCGATCAGAATCTTAAAACAGGCGATAGATCAAACAGGAATTGATATCCCGCTTGTTCGTCTTTCCGACATTTCAGAAACGACCACTGCGTTTGCAAGTGCGCTACCTGTTCTTGATGTCGAAGATACAAACGCGTCAGTCATTCCCGGCACAGCGTCGCCCGCGACCGCAAATATCGTGATTGACAGCATCACGCGCGCGGTAGAGTTAACAAGATCAGGTGCGGCAAGTGCCGTTGTGACAAACCCGATCCAGAAAAGTGCCCTTTATACGGCCGGGTTCAAACATCCCGGTCACACAGAATTTCTTGCGGAACTCGCAGGTCCGGGCACGGTCCCAGTTATGATGTTGGCGAACGCAAAACTGCGTGTCGTGCCACTGACAATCCACATTGCGCTTGCAGAGGTCCCCAAGCAATTGACGGCCGCTTTGATTGGTACCCTTTGTCACATCACGGCAAAGGCGCTACAACGCGATTTCGGGATTATGCACCCACGCCTTGCGATTGCGGGACTAAACCCGCACGCTGGTGAAGACGGCACCATGGGCATTGAAGAACAAACCATCATGATACCCGCTATAAAAAAACTACGGGACGAAGGCCTTGATGTCATTGGCCCGCTGCCAGCGGATACCATGTTCCATGAGGAAGCCCGTGCGCAATATGACGTGGCACTTTGTCCGTATCATGATCAGGCGCTTATTCCGGTCAAGACCCTTGATTTCCATGGTGGTGTAAATGTCACTTTGGGATTGCCATTTATCAGAACATCGCCCGATCATGGCACCGCCCTTAACATCGCGGGCAAGGGTATTGCACGTCCTGATAGCTTGATCGCGGCCCTTAAAATGGCGTCTGACATGGCGCACAAACGTATTTCAACGGGAGCCTGACCGAACGTGTCAGAAGACAACACACCATCTGGCAAACTTGCCAATGACGGTTTGCCACCGCTGCGTGAGGTCATTGCGACCCATGATCTGTCGGCGCAAAAGAAATTCGGCCAGAACTTCCTGTTTGATCTTAACCTGACGGGCCGGATTGCCCGGGCTGCGGCCCCGCTTAACGATGCGACAGTCATTGAAATCGGACCAGGGCCAGGCGGCTTAACACGGGCCTTGCTGTTCAATGGCGCCAACAACCTGACGGTGATTGAGCGCGATCCACGCTGCCAACCGGTTCTTGAACAGATCAGCAACCATTATCCCGATGCATTGCATGTGATTGACGGCGATGCATTGGATGTAGATGTCACTACGCTTGGCCCTGCCCCGCGTAAGATCGTCGCCAACCTGCCTTATAACGTCGGCACACAGCTTTTGATTAACTGGCTCATGCAGATTGACCAGTTCACCAGCCTGACCTTGATGTTCCAGAAAGAAGTTGCCGAACGCGTCGTCGCCCGCCCCAAAAGCAAAGCTTACGGGCGCCTTTCGGTACTGTGTCAGTATCTGTGTGATTGTGACATTCTGTTTGATGTCCATCGTAGCGCCTTTACACCACCACCAAAGGTGACGTCGGCTGTGGTGCAATTGCGCCCCAAAGAAGATCGCGGAACGAAAATCGACCTGACCAGTCTGGCAAAGATCACACAAGCCGCATTTGGCCAACGCCGTAAAATGCTGCGCGCCAGCTTAAAAACGCTCAACATCAATGTGGGTGAATTGCTGGCAAAGGCCGAAATTACGGAAACATCCCGGGCAGAAGAACTCAGCGTTGCAGATTTCGTGCGCCTAACGCAAATCCATGACGAAATGGCCGCTTCGTAAGGCGGCCTTTTCCAGGTCATGGATCAATCTGTTAGAAGCTTTTTGACAAAGCCCGGCAACCCGGTTTGCCGCGCCCGTTTCACGCGCTCTGCCCCAATGATATGTTCCACATCGGCAAGGCAGCGTTCCAGATCATCATTGATCAGGACGTAGTCGAATTCTTCCCAATGGCTGATTTCAGCACCGGCCTTGGCCATGCGCTTCATAATCACATCATCGGCATCCTGTCCGCGATCGCGAAGACGACGTTCAAGTTCGCCTGACGACGGTGGTAGGACAAACACCGAAACAACGTCATCACCGCCCTTTTCGCGTAATTGACGGGCACCTTGCCAATCAATATCAAACAGAACGTCGTGCCCCTTTGACAGCGCCTTTTCGACCGGGGCCATCGGCGTGCCATAGTAGTTGCCAAACACTTCGGCCCACTCAAGAAGCTCGTCATCGGCGATCATGTGCTTAAATTCATCGACCGATTTAAAGAAATAATGCGTGCCTTCGTCTTCACCGGGCCGTGATTCACGGGTAGTCGCTGAAACCGACAACGAAATCTTGTGGTCTTTTTCAAGGAGCTGGCGGGTAATAGTTGTTTTCCCGGCCCCGGACGGCGCACAGAAAACCAGCATAAGGCCACGGCGGCTTGCCTGTTCAGTCATATCGCGTTTCCTTCCCTACCCGCTTATTCGACGTTCTGGACCTGCTCGCGGAGCTGATCAATGATCACCTTAAGCTCCATTCCACAATTGGTCAGTTCGATATCATTGGCTTTGGAACACAGCGTGTTGGCTTCCCGATTGAATTCCTGACACAGGAAATCAAGTTTACGGCCAATGGCTCCACCTTTGGTCAACATGTCGCGTGCAGCAACGATATGGGCCTTAAGTCGATCAATCTCTTCACGAATGTCGGCCTTGGTCGCCAGAAGGGCCGCTTCCTGATGGAGGCGTTCCGGGTCAAACTTTCCAGCATCCATCAGTTCGTCGATCTGGCGTTTCAGTCGTTCCTTGATCGCATCTCCGCGCGCCGATGCGCAGTTTTCAGCACGAGTTACAGTCGCCTCGATATTGTCAACGTGTCCGCGCAGCATCGCATCGAGTTTGGCACCTTCTTCTGCGCGATGCGCATCCATCTGATCAATCGCATCGCTCAAGCTGGCAAGGACCGCACCATCACGGGCGTCCCGACTTGCATCATCTTCCTGCGTTTCAACGGTCTCAAGCACGCCACGCACGTTCATCAAATCCGCAATTGTTCCGGCTGAAAGGCTGCTGGTGTTGTCAAATTCTTCAGCAAGGGAAACCAGTTCAGAAAGCAGTTCCCGATTAACCTGATAGGTACTTCCGTCCGACGCGCGCACAACATTGAGGGTAACGCCCATATTGCCGCGTTTGAACCGCTTTGACACCGCATCGCGGACCTTGGCTTCAAGGCGTTCAAAACCGCCATTCAAACGCACACGGACATCAAGGCCCTTGCCATTCACACTGCGCAGTTCCCAGGTCCAGCCAAAGCCGTCCGCAGCACCATCTGTGCGCGCAAATCCGGTCATGCTTGATACGGTCATATTTTCATCCAGTCTGATTTCATGTTTGCGTGTTTATAACGGTTGCCCCCAACCACGCCAAGGCCGAACACGGCCCCGATTGAGATAACATCAAACAGTTCCCGACAATATGGTATGTCTGAGCAGTATTTCATAATGCTGCCCCAATGCTGCAGCATGTTCCGCCAAAATAACACATCGACACATCCGAACTGCATACGAGCAACCATGTCATTTCAATACCATGCCATCCTGATCACCGGTGCCAGTTCCGGTATCGGTGCAGCCCTTGCCCGTCAATTTGCCCGTACGGGTGTCACCCTGTTCATCAGTGGCCGTGATCAGACACGCCTGCGACTGGTTGAAAATGAATGCCGTGCTGCCGGTGCTAACGTCTTCGCAGACGTCCTTGATGTCACTGCGCGCGAAACCATGGCGGCCTATGTATCGCAATGCGACGAGATCGCGGCACTCAGCCTTGTCATTGCTAATGCAGGCATCTCAGCCGGTACAGGGGGCGACGGCGAAAGCCCCGAACAGGTCCGAGATATCTTTGCTACCAATGTTGCCGGCGTGCTTAACACCATTGATCCGGCGATTGAAAAGATGCGCATCCGTGGGCACGGTCAAATCGCTGTCGTTGCCTCACAGGCATCCTGGCGGGGATTGCCATCCGCCCCGGCATATTGTGCCAGTAAGGCCGCCATTCGCACCTATGGCGAAGGCTTACGCGGTGCACTGGCCCCATCGGGCATCAAGGTAAACGTCATTTGTCCGGGGTTCGTTAAAAGCCGGATTACCGATGCCAATGATTTTCCGATGCCCTTTTTCATGCAGGCAGACAAAGCCGCACGTAAAATCGTTCGCGGGCTGGAGCGAAACAAAGGCATGATCGCATTCCCGTGGCCGATGAATATTCTGATCGGCATGCTTAAAATGGCCCCGCAATGGGTGCTTGATTTGGCAGCGTCACGCATCCCAAAGAAAACGTCAGGCATTAAGCAAATCGGAAACTAGGTCCCGCCCGGCAGACTTATGCAAAAACCATTCGAAAATGACAAAGGCGGTCTTTTTAAGAGACCGCCTTTTTTAATCGATTTTCAGCATCGAACATCGTTTGACGAAGACTAGATTACCTTACTGGCTGTCACGCAGGCGCCGCCATTTGGCAACATTGCGATTATGCTCGTCAAGGGTGCGGGCAAAGGCATGACCGCCTGTGCCATCCGCCACGAAATAAATATCTTCTGTTTCCGATGGATGTAAAACCGCATAAATCGCATCACGGCCCGGGTTGGTAATCGGCGATGGCGGCAACCCGGCGGTGACATAAGTATTGTACGGGCTTTCAAAACGAAGATCGTTACGGGTCAAAGCGCGATCAAGACGTTTTTTCGGACTAACCGCATAGGCCACCGTCGGATCAGATTGAAGCCGCATGTTGCGGTTCAGGCGGTTGACAAAAACCCCCGCCACGCGGCCACGTTCGGCCGCCACTCCTGTTTCGCGTTCCACAATCGACGCCAGAACAATCGCTTCGTTAATGGTATCGAATGGAAGCTCCGAATCCCGGCCCGGCCATAGTTCATCGACCAGCGCATCATGCGCAGCTCGCATCCGATCAATGATGCTTTGCTTCGTATCACCGTATGAGAACTGATAGGTTTCGGGCAACAGGGTCCCGTCCTTGGGGATATCGGTGATATCGCCGGTCAGACCATCGACCAGATTGATCCGGTCGATGATTTCTCCTGATCTCAACCCTTCGGGGATGGTGACGAACCGCCGAACGGTCTCACCACTTGCCAAAATCTCCGCGGCCTGACGGGGACTGACCCGGGCGGGAAAATGATATTCGCCCGCACGCAAAGAACGATCCAGCCCGGCAACACGCACCCCGGCCAAAAAGATCAAAGGTTCTTCGACAATCTGTTCACGTTGGAAAATTTCGGCAATACCGCGCACCCCCGCCCCTTGCGGGATGATGATGTCGCTGCCCTGCACAAGTTTGCTTGGCGATGTGTATTGCACATAAACATACACCGCCGCCCCACCAATGGTGAGAGCGGCGGTGATGCATAAAAAGCCAAGAACAAGCAGAAAACGCTTCAAGGGATAGCTCCCGGTAAGGTTGGATCTGCTGTTTTAGACGCTCTTGAACACCAGCGATGCGTTGGTACCGCCAAAGCCGAACGAGTTCGACAATGCGACATTTACCTTACGCTGCTTGGCTTCAAGCGGAACCAGATCCATACCTTTGCAGGCTTCAGACGGATTGTGCAGGTTCAGGGTCGGTGCAACCACACCTTCGTAGATCGCAAGGATCGAGAACACAGCTTCAATCGCGCCAGCCGCACCCAGCAGGTGACCGGTTGCCGATTTCGTCGATGACATCGAAAGTTTCGATGAGTGATCACCAAACAGGCGCTTGACCGCACCCAGTTCAATTTCATCACCCAACGGAGTCGACGTACCATGAGCATTCACATAGTCGACGTCTTCCGGGTTCACACCGGCATTGCGCAACGCATTGCGCATCGAGCGGAAACCACCATTCCCATCCGCAGCCGGAGCCGTGATGTGATAGGCGTCGCCCGACATGCCGTAACCGCCGACTTCGGCGTAAATTCGTGCACCACGTGCCTTGGCGTGCTCGTACTCTTCAAGCACCACACAACCAGCACCTTCGCCCATGACGAAACCGTCGCGTCCTTCGTCCCACGGACGGGATGCTTCGGTCGGGGTATCGTTGTAACCGGTTGAAAGTGCACGGGCAGCAGCAAAGCCAGCCATACCAAGACGGCAAACAGCAGCTTCTGCACCGCCAGCAACCATCACATCGGCATCACCAAGCATGATCATGCGCGATGCGTCGCCAATGGCGTGTGCACCGGTCGAACATGCTGTAACAACAGCGTGGTTCGGACCTTTAAGACCGTGTTTGATCGATACCTGGCCAGAGACCAGATTGATCAGGCAAGACGGAATGAAGAATGGGCTGACGCGGCGGGTTTTGCCGTTATTAACCAACTCGGTGGCTTCAGAGATCTTTGGAAGACCCCCGATACCTGAACCAATCAGAACACCAGTATTTTCCTGATCTTCGTCGGTTTCGGGTTTCCAACCGGAATCGGCAAGAGCCTGATCGGCCGCAGCAATCCCATAGACGATAAAATCGTCCATTTTCTTCATGTCTTTAACAGAGACATGATCTTCCGCGTTGAAAAGTCCGTCACCCTGACCGCGTGGCACAAGGCCCGCGATCTTTGCAGGGATATCGGACACATCGAAAGTATCGATGTTCTTGATTCCAGATTGGCCAGCCAGCAGTTTCTGCCACGTGTTCTGTGCGCCGCTTGCAAGCGGTGTAACAGCACCAATACCGGTAACAACTACGCGTCTCATCCCGCACTACGCCTTTATTTTATGAATCCAGCAAAGACGAAAAGGGCGCCTGAGGATGCCCTCTGGCGCCCATGTCTCACAGCAAAATTAGCTGTTAGCTTTTTCGATGAAGTCAATCGCGTCTTTGACGGTCAGAATTTTCTCGGCTGCGTCATCAGGAATTTCACAACCAAATTCTTCTTCAAACGCCATAACCAGCTCGACAGTGTCCAGGCTGTCTGCGCCCAGATCGTCGATGAAGCTGGCGTTTTCAGTGACCTTGTCTTCTTCAACACCAAGGTGTTCGACAACGATCTTCTTCACGCGATCTGCGACATCACTCATAGCTCAAATCCTTCAATAGGTTTTCTGTCAGTTATCGTTTGCGTGGTCCCGGTCTGCTCCCCCTATTGAAGGAACTTCCTGGGACCGGAAACCGACAATACCCATTGCCGGTTTCAAGATTTTTTATAGCGGCCTCTTTTAAACAGAAAAGCAAGCAACCCGCAACGGGTTAAATCATCGCCATTCCGCCATTCACATGCAAGGTCTGTCCCGTGACATATGAAGCTTCGTCACTGGCAAGAAACAGAACCGCTGCTGCGATCTCTTTGCTGTCGCCCATGCGACCGGCAGGAATACCTGCCAAAAGTTTCTCTTTCTGTGCATCACCGAGCTCTTCGGTCATTGCCGTGGTGATGAACCCCGGTGCAACACAGTTAATCGTAATACCGCGCGCAGCAACTTCCTGTGCCATCGATTTTGACCAGCCAATCATGCCTGCCTTGGCCGCCGCGTAGTTCGCCTGTCCCGGATTCCCCGTGACGCCAACAATCGACGTAATGTTGATGACACGACCATGACGGCGCTTCATCATGCCACGCAAAGAATTCCGTGCAAGCTTGAATGCAGATGTCAGGTTCACATCAAGAACCGCCTGCCAGTCTTCGTCTTTTAGACGCATCGCAAGCTGATCGCGGGTAATGCCGGCATTATTGACCAGAATATCAAGCTGACCACCAAGGGCTTCTTCAGCCGCCTTGATCAAACCGTCAACCGATTCTGTATCCGAAAGGTTCGCTGGAACAACAACGGCGTTTTCACCGATCTCGGCGGCAACCGCTTCGAGACGTTCCGCACGGGTCCCCGACAGAGCAACCTTCGCACCGGCCTGCGCCAAAACCTTGGCGATTTCGCCACCAATGCCACCCGTGGCACCAGTTACAAGTGCGGTTTTCCCTGCAAGATCAAACATAAACTTTCTTTCCCTTTTTGGGTTCGTCGTGGTCTCGACACTCTTACAAAGAGCCGAGGAATGCTTCGATATCAGCCGGTCCATTTACCGAAGTGCCGGTCAGGTCGCGGTCGATACGACGTACCATTCCCGTCAAAACCTTGCCCGCGCCAATCTCGACAAGATCGGTAATACCCTGTGTCTTCATATAAAGAACAGACTCGCGCCAGCGCACGGTCCCGCAAACCTGCTCCACAAGGAGTTTACGAATGGTTTCCGGATTGTCAGTTTTTTCTGCCGTGACATTCGCAACAACCGGTTTACCGGGCGCATTCATCGCCACTTCGGCAAGGGCCTCGGCCATACGATCAGCAGCTGGCTGCATCAACGAGCAATGGAACGGCGCAGACACCGGCAGAAGAACGGCGCGCTTGGCACCTTTTTCCTTGGCAATTTCAATCGCGCGTTCAACAGCGGCCTTATGACCAGACACGACAACTTGTCCATTGGCATTGTCATTCGCAGCGGTGCAAACTTCGCCCTGTGCGGCTTGCTCAGCTACGGCAACCGCATCGGCAAAGTCCAGCCCCAAAAGGGCTGCCATTGCACCGACACCAACCGGAACTGCGGCCTGCATGGCCTGACCACGAATTTTCAAAAGACGTGCCGTATCGGCAACCGCAAAAGTCCCCGCCGCAGCAAGCGCTGAATACTCACCAAGCGAATGCCCCGCGACCAGATCGCATTTGTCGGTCAGTGTGAAGCCACCTTCGTTTTCCAGAACGCGGGTAACAGCAAGACTGACAGCCATCAGCGCAGGCTGTGCATTTTCCGTCAGGGTCAGTTCATTTTCCGGCCCCTCAAACATCAGCGCGCTTAGTTTCTGTGAAAGCGCGTCATCAATTTCCTGAAAAACTTCGCGGGCAACCGGGAATGCATCCGCCAGTTCCTTGCCCATACCTACCGCTTGCGACCCCTGACCGGGGAAAACGAGTGCGCGTGTCATTATACTTAATATACCTTTGTCAGCTTATGCGAAGGCTGCGCCGAATATCGGCCCCTCAAAATTGAGGCCCTCTTGATACCGTGCCCGCCCCGACTGTCAAGAACAGATACGGCTTTTTGGCTCGTCACATACACACCTTGACACCAAGGTGGCAGGAAATTTCATGATTTCAAGTCAAAAGGCAGCGAACATGTATGACATGCTCGCTGCCTTTCTCGAAGGATTGTCTATCATGCAGCGCACAAATTCGTGCACTTTATGAACTGATTAGCCGATATAGTGCTGCATGCTTGAAACAACGCTGTCCGCAATATGCGACTTCGTAATCACGCCGCGAATATCGTCCTGACGTGGCACCCCGCGGCACGGCCTGACGACGACAGCAGCGCGTGCCTTACGGCGTTCCATGCGCTTGATCACGTCGTACATATTCATGTCATCAACCACGACAACGAAGTCTTCCTTGATCACTTCCTTAAGGGCCTTGTGTCCCTGATCGCCTGCAACCGCGTACAGCGCCGTGACGTCAGGAATAACACCTGCAATACGGCCCCCTTCCATCACAACAAGCGGTTTTGCCACAGGTGACGGACCAATCTTATCAATCGCCTCAAGAACACGTAAAGATGCATCTATGTAGATCTGATCGGATGTCATGATTTCACGCACCGGATGGACCATAAACATATTGCTGTGACGTTCTTTGGGAATATGACGCCCGCGCAACACAAGTTTGGATGTATAGATCGTCTCAGAGATGATCATCCGGCGGAAGCCAAGTGCAATCGCAACCGCAACAACCAGCGGCACAATAATATTATAGTCGCGGGTCATCTCGAAAATCATGATGATCGCCGTCATGGCCGCACCAGTACCCGCCGCGACAACACCGCCCATGCCCACAAGCGCAAATTCAACCGGTGTAATGCCCGCCTCCGGAAAAATCATGTTGCCGACAATGCCAACAACGGCGCCCAGAGTCGCACCGACAAACAACGACGGCGAGAAAACACCACCAGAAGCCCCAGAACCAATGCTGACAGATGTCGCATAAAGCTTGGCAAAAAACAGGATCACCAGCAACGGCAAGGACGTCATCGTCCCGCGCAGGATTTCCTGAATAACCCCATACCCCACACCGTCAACATAGTAATTGCCGCCCGTCAGCAGCAAAACGTACATCAGAATACCGATCGACAGCATGCCCACAGCATGACGGGTATAATCGTTGCCCGGCATCTTTTTAAACAAGGCGCTGGTCACCAGCATGGAACGGATCAACGCCCACGCCGCGATCCCACACAACAGGCCAAGCACCACATAGACAATAAGGGCCTGAAGGTCGACCGCCGACACCTGTGGCACGGCCGCCAGCGGCACCTCGAACGCGGGCGCCAAACCAAACGAGATGCGCCCGATATAGGTCGCAGCCCCCGTGGCAATCACAACCGGCAGGAAGGTGCGGGTTGAGACTTCAGGCATCATGAGTTCGATGGCAAATAACACAGCACCAAGCGGCGTATTAAAGGTTGCCGCAATCCCGGCCCCAGCCCCGGCGGCAAGCAATGTAATGCGTTGCCCGGTTTGCAAATTGAACATTTGCGCAATGCTCGACCCCAACGAAGAGCCGATCTGAATGATCGGGCCTTCACGCCCCACCGACGCCCCGGTCCCGATGGAAAGCGAAGATGCAACCGACTTGACCAACGCCACCATCGGGCGAATACGGCCCTGTTCGAAATAAATGGCGTTCATCACCTCGGGCACCCCATGGCCTTTGGCTTCTGGTGCGAACGTATTAACAAGAAAAACAACAAACAAACCACCGATGACCGGCACCAGTATGACCAAAGGGCCCCAGGTGCTGGGCGCTGTCAGCAGGTTTGCATCATAATTAATGGAAAAGACGCCGTAAAAGGCGACGTTATGAATAAGCGCGACAAGCGCACGGAAAACAACCGCGCCATAACCTGTGACCACACCGACCACAAGTGCCAGCATACAAAGACTTAGCATAGATGCCCTGCGTGAGGACGCAGCATCAATTGAGGGTTCTACCATTACAAAACCACGGGTAATAAAAGACAATGCTTTGGTTCGGCATTAACACACAAAACACCCGCCCCGTTTTGGTATAATGGCCCCCATGATTTCAACGGGAACAACCAACAGGAAGCGGGAATTACCGGACCAGCGAATGCTAACAGGCCTACTCTCTTGAACTTTTTGTTTCAAGTGTGAACCACTTCACGCATAACCGACCTTAGGAAAGTGCAACTCTTACAAAGACGTGCATAGAAGGCTCAAACATATGCAAACGCACGCGTTGCGTCCAAATTGCGATCCTGACACCTACTTGTGGAAAAGGTGTATTTGGCGTTGCACTAATGGGCGAAAAGTGTATATTCCGCCGTCTCACGGCTCCTTGCCGGGATTGCCCGGCTATGCCTGCATGACATGAGGTCATGTTGGGAAGAGATAAGCCACAAGGAGTGATTAGGAGTATTATGAGCAAGTACGAAAGCGTGTTCATCGCACGTCAGGACTTCTCGACCGCACAGGTCGAAAGCCTGAACGAAAAGCTGGTCCAGACCGTTGAAGGTCTCGGCGGCAAGATTGCTAAAACCGAATATTGGGGTCTGCGTTCCCTGACATACCGTGTCAAGAAGAACCGCAAAGGCCACTATACTCTCTTCCAGATTGAAGCCGACCACGCAACGATCGCGGAATATGAGCGTCAGATGCGCCTGAACGAAGACGTTCTGCGTCAGATGACTGTCAAAGTTGACGAGTTCGAAGAAGAACAGTCAGCAATTCTGCGTAACCGCGACGAGCGCGGCGGTCGAGGCGGTAATCGTCGCGGCGGTCCCCGTCAGCACGGCTAACAGATAGCGAGGAGAATATATTATGGCTGGACGTCGTCTGTTTTTCCGTCGTCGCAAAACCTGCCCGTTCTCGGGTGCGGATGCGCCGAAGATTGACTACAAAGATGTCAAACTGCTGCAGCGTTTCGTTTCCGAACGCGGCAAAATCGTTCCGAGCCGTATCACTGCGGTTTCGGCCAAGAAGCAGCGCGAACTGGCAAAAGCCATTAAACGTGCACGCTTCCTGGCGCTGCTGCCTTATTCCGATCAGGTTTAAGTCAGTCGGCAAGAGACCCGTTTATGGTCTCGGGTCGGGAGTAAATAATGCAACGTGACACCCTTATAGCTATTGGCTCGGGACTTGGCAGTGCCGTCCTGTTTCTTCTGGTTCTCTCGGGTAATCCGGTTGCGCTATTACTTTCATATTTCGGGCATCTGCCGCTTTTCCTTACGGGATTGTGGCAAGGGCCCAAACGCCTGCTGGTTGCGGCATTTGCCGCATGTAGTGCCCTTGTTCTTTTGGGGGGATTACTGCCTTTCACGGTCTTTATGGTCGTGTTTGCCGGACCAGCGATGTTGTTGACCCGCATGGCGCTGGTCGTTCGGAAGGATCAAAACGGCAATCTTGCCTTTATTCCTTCCGGAGTTGTCGTAAGTGCCATGGCCGTCATGGTCGCGACGGTGATGATTATCATTACCGGAACACTGACGGCGGAAGGTTTGGACATTCAGGAATTCGTTTCGCAATTCCTGAGCCAGATATACTCGGAAATGGGCGTCCCTATGACGTCCGATGTTCAGGGTCTGATTGGTATGTTCAAGATTTACTTCCCGGCGATTGCTGCGGTGAGCTGGCTTCTTATGCTGTTTGCCAATGCTGCAATCGCACAGGCAATTTTGGTACGTGCAGGCAAAAACCTGCGTCCGACACCAAAAATGGCAAGTTTTGCCCTGCCTGGATGGTCGCTGTTTGCGTTTGCCGTGGCTGGTTTTACGGTCGGCTTTGCCGATGGTTCACTGGCCTATGTGGCGCGAAACGTCGCGGTGGTACTGGCAGTGCCGTTCCTGTTTCAGGGATTGGCGCTGGTACACGGGCAGGCAGCCCGATGGCCGCAAAAACGTATGATTCTGACGGTGTTCTACATCGTCGCGGTTCTGTCTAGTTGGTCGTTTGTTGCGATCACCGGACTTGGAATTGTTGAGCATTTAATCAGGCTGCGGGGGAAAGAACCGATGACCCGTAGCAATGAGGAGGATCGGTGATGGAAGTTATTCTGCTCCAGCGGGTAGAAAAACTCGGTCAGATGGGTGACGTAGTCACTGTCAAGCCGGGCCACGCCCGCAACCGCTTGCTGCCGCAGGGCATGGCCCTTCGTGCAACCAAAGCAAACCTTTCCGTGTTTGAAGCACAGAAAGTACAGCTCGAAGCTGACAACCTTGACCGCCGCAAAGAAGCCGAAGCGGTTGCCGAGAACATGGGTGAACTTGCTGTTACCCTCGTTCGTCAGGCATCCGATGTTGGCCAGCTTTACGGTTCGGTAACTGCACGTGATATCTCGACCGCAGTAACCGATGCAGGTTTCACTGTTGCCCGTACCCAGGTTGTTCTTGATCAGCCGATCAAAAACCTTGGTCTGCACCAGGTCAAAATCAATCTGCACCCGGAAGTCGCTGTCGAAGTGACCGCCAACGTTGCACGTTCCGAAGAAGATGCTGCTGAACAGCTCCGTAAAGGTGCTGCTGTTCTTGGCACGATCGAGGAAATGGAAGCGGAAGAAGAAGAAGCTCTCGAAGCTGCTGAAGAACTCTTCGAAGAAGAAGTTCCTGAAGGAGCTTCTGCAGATGCTCCTAACGAAGAAGACACCAAAGCTTAATCGCTGGTCTTTTTCGACGCATTTTGGGAAACGGCATATCCACCCGGATATGCCGTTTTCTTTTTGCCCAATTTGGAAAATTACCCGAATTCAATAATTTATTTGAATCGCGACCTCTGCGCTTATGGAATACCCGCTATGATGTATACCGATTAACTCTTTGCCGCCAACCAGATGACTGATACCTTTTCCGCCCATGACAGATCCCAACTTAGACGCCCTATTTGCTCCTCTTGATGTAGACCACGGTGACGGCGCCGATATGGTGCTCGAACGCATGGCTCCGCATAACTTCGAGGCAGAAGCAGCCTTGCTCGGCGCGGTGCTTAACAACAACGCCGCCTATGAGCGTGTGTCTGATATCTTGCGCCCGGAACATTTCGCCGATGGCCGCCACGGCAGCATTTTTGAAGCCTGCGGCAAGCTGATCGAACGCGGACAACTGGCCAACCCGGTCACGTTGAAAGCCTTTTTCAAGCAGGACGAACATCTGGCCGAAATCGGCGGCGCACAATATCTGGCCGAACTGTCAAACAATCTTGTCTCGGTAATCAACGCGGGTGACTATGGTAAGCTGGTCTATGACCTGTATCTGCGCCGCGAGCTGATCGAGCTTGGCGAAGATGTGGTCAATGACGCCTATCAGTACGAACTTGATACCGACGCAACCAACCAGATCGAAAAAGCAGAACAAAAACTGTTCTCGCTTGCCACCGCCGGGTCGGCTGAATCGGGCTTTGTCGCCTTTGGTCCCGCATTGGCCAAGGCCTATGAGAATATCGACCACGCCTATAAGAATGCCGGGCGTGTGGTTGGTGTCACGACGGGTTTGCGCGACATTGACCGCAAACTTGGTGGTTTGCATCCATCTGATTTGCTCATCCTTGCCGGGCGTCCGTCGATGGGTAAAACAGCCCTTGCGATGAACATCGCCTTTAATGCTGCCATCGCATCCAATCAAAACCGCGCACAAGGCGAAGACACCCGCGACGAAATCCGTACGGGTGCAATAGCCGTCTTCTCGCTTGAGATGGCCGCAGAACAGCTTGCCGCACGTTTGCTGTCGCAAGCCGCCGAGGTTTCTGGCGACAACATGCGCCGTGGTGACCTTAACGAGCAAGATTTTGAACGCCTGCTTTTGGCAACCCAAGAACTCAACACAGTTCCGCTGTATATCGATGATACACCGGCCCTTCCGGTATCGACGTTGCGCACACGTTGTCGCCGCCTGAAGCGTCAGCATGGCCTTGCGATGATCGTCGTCGATTACCTGCAACTTCTGGCACCACCGACCAACTTCCGCGGCGATGGCCGTGTACAGGAAGTTTCGGAAATCACCCGTATGCTCAAGGCAATTGCCAAGGAGCTTGAAGTCCCCGTTTTGGCCCTGTCACAGCTATCCCGTGCGGTAGAACAGCGCGACGATAAACGTCCGCAGCTTTCTGACCTTCGTGAATCCGGCTCGATCGAGCAGGACGCCGACGTTGTGATGTTCATTTACCGTGAACAATATTATCTCGAACGTTCCGAACCGGTCCAACGCCCGGAAGAAGCCACCGATAAATTCGGTGAACGCTATTCGCATTGGCAGGACCGTTTGAACCACGTCTACAACACCGCAGAGGTTATCGTCGCCAAGCAACGTCACGGCCCGGTGGGCAACGTGCGTTTGTTCTTTGACGGGAACTACACCAAATTTGGCGACCTTGATCACACCGAAGAAGAACATGAATAGGGATCGTTTCCATCCCTAAACGGACTCCACGGGGTAATTCGAATGACTGTTTTTCCCGCCGTCGGCCGTGCTGCCGAGTGCGCGGAACTGCAAATCAATATGAAAGCAGTTGCCGACAACTATAAGACTTTGGCCAAGCGCTATACCGGTCGCACCTGTGGTGCTGTGGTAAAGGCAGATGCCTATGGCCTTGGTGCGGATATGATTGTGCCGGTCCTCAAAAAACAGGGCTGCCGACTGTTCTTTGTCGCCCAGGCCAACGAAGCCGCCGAGCTTTTCCCGCTTCTGCGGGGCGGCGGACGTATCGCTGTTCTCAATGGCGTCTTACCCGGTGACGAGGAATTCTTTATCGAGAATGATGTCATTCCGGTTTTGAACGACCTTGAACAGATCGAACGCTGGTCAAACCTGTGCCGCGAACACGAACGCCCGGCGCCGGCCTTTATCCATCTTGATACCGGCATGAGCCGCCTTGGCCTGTCGCCCCAAGACGTAAGTGATCTGGTTGATCGGTACTCATCGCTGCTCTATGGCTTTGAAAAAGCGGGTTATATGACCCACCCGGTCGCCGCAGACGAACACGAAAACCCGATTACCAAGCGACAGTTTGATCTGTTTATGAAATGGTATCGCCGTCTTCCACCTGCACCGCGTGGTTTTTGCAATTCATCTGCCATCTTCCGTAACGACGATTACCATTTGGAATTCTGCCGTCCGGGCTTTGCACTTTGGGGCGGGAATCCTACCCCCGAAGCCGACAACCCGATGCGGTCGGTTGTGACCCTCAATGCCAAGATATTGCAAATCCGCGAAATTCCAGCCGAACAAACTGTCGGATATGGCGCATCGTGGAAAGCCACGCGCAAATCGCGCATCGCAACCATTGCCGTTGGCTATGCCGATGGTTGGCTTCGGTCGTTGTCCAATGCCGGAAAACTTAAGATTAAGGGGCATGAAGTGCCCTATGTCGGGCGGGTATCGATGGATGCCATAACGGTTGATATTACCGATCTTCCGGGTAAACCGCTTAAGAGTGGCGACATGGTATCATTGCTTGATGAGAACATGACGGTTGACGACGTTGCATCTGCTGCTGGTACAATAGGTTATGAAATTCTAACTTCTCTTGGACATCGCTATCGTCGGGTCTATACAGAAAGCTGAATGATAAAAAACGGTCAGCTATAATGGGTTGGCCAATAACAGGGGTAATCAAGGTTCCGATGCCGATCTTTGCGCCGGTTGGCCGTATGTTTCTTTCGTTTTTGGCTCTTGTCGGGCGTGTCACGGTGTTTGCCGGGCGTACCATTGGCCATATGATTGCCCCGCCGATCTATTTCCGGCTTATTTTCAAACAGATGCGTGAAATCGGCTATTTTTCCTTACCGGTTGTTGCGATGACAACGCTGTTTGCCGGGATGGTTTTAGCCCTGCAGTCCTATTCAGGGTTTTCACGGTTCTCTGCCGAAAGTGCGGTCGCGACGGTTGTGGTCATTTCCATGACCCGCGAACTTGGCCCTGTTTTGGCCGGGCTGATGGTTGCCGGGCGGGTTGGTGCGGCGATTGCGGCTGAAATCGGCACTATGCGTGTCACCGAACAGATCGACGCGCTGGTCACCCTTTCGACCAATCCGTTTAAATATCTGGTGGTGCCGCGCGTGATTGCCGGGTTGATCACCCTGCCAGTTCTGGTCCTGATCGGCGATATCATCGGCGTTATGGGTGGATATCTGGTCGGTGTGAACAAGCTTGGCTTTAACGAGGCATCCTACATCCGCAGCACGTTCCAGTATCTGGAACAGCTTGATGTTGTATCGGGTCTGGTCAAGGCGGCTGTGTTTGGCTTTATCATTACCCTGATGGGCTGTTACCACGGTTATAACTCACGGGGTGGCGCGCAGGGCGTTGGTCAGGCCACCACCAATGCGGTCGTATCAAGTTCAATCCTGATCCTGATTTCGAACTATGTCGTCACCGAACTGTTCTTCACCCGCTAAGGACAGCAAACAGATCATGAGCACCCCAGCCAAAATATCCCTGCGCAATGTTCACAAGGCCTTTGGAACCAAGAAGGTGCTGCAAGGGGTTGATCTTGATGTCGCAGCCGGTTCTTCGGTGGCGATCATTGGCGGCTCGGGCACAGGAAAATCCGTTACCCTGAAATGCATTTTAGGGCTTCTGACACCCGATCAGGGATCCATTGTCATTGACGGTCTGGATATGACGACCGCCAGCCGATCCGACCATGAAGCTATGCTGGCCAAGACCGGCATGCTGTTTCAAGGGGCCGCCCTGTTTGATTCGCTTTCTGTTTGGGAAAATGTTGCCTTTGGCCTGATCGAGGGCAAAGGCATGAAGCCCAAGCTTGCCCGCGATCTTGCGATTGCGCGACTGGCGGATGTCGGGCTTGACGCCGATGTTGCCAATCTGTCGCCAGCATCCCTGTCGGGTGGCATGCAAAAACGCGTTGGCCTTGCACGCGCCATTGCGACAGAACCGGAAATCCTGTTTTTTGACGAACCGACCACCGGCATCGATCCAATCATGGGCGATGTTATTAATGACCTGATTGTCAAATGTACCCGTGAACTCGGCGCAAGTGCTGTTACCATCACCCACGACATGGCCAGCGCGCGTAAGATCGCGGACCGGGTTGCCATGCTGTATCAGGGTAAGATCATCTGGGATGGGCCGGTGTCGGAAATAGATCAGACCGATAACCCATATTTGCAACAGTTCGTTGCGGGTGATATCGAAGGACCACTTGATCTTGATCTCAAGCATCTTTGATCTAACCTGACATACCTGCCCTTCATCCCATTCTACGTTTTTCAACGTTTTCTTATGATCTGCGGAGCATTCAGTGGCCAAAACCCAAAGCCGTTTCATATGCCAGAACTGCGGTGCCGAATATCGCAAATGGACCGGGCGATGCGAGGGCTGCGGCGAATGGAACAGCATCGAAGAAGAACGGGTTGAAAAAGGTCCCAAGGCCACAGGCGGTATTTCCGGTGGCGCCAAAGGCAAGACCATCGATTTCGTCGCCCTTGAAGGCCAAAGTGCCAGCCCACCACGCATGATCAGTGGCATTGCCGAACTTGACCGTGCGTGCGGTGGTGGTCTGGTGCCGGGATCTGCCCTTTTGGTTGGCGGTGATCCGGGCATTGGTAAATCGACCATCCTGCTACAAGCCGTCGGTGCGATGGCCGCAAAACACAAATGCGCCTATATCTCAGGCGAGGAAGCCATAGATCAGGTCCGCATGCGCGCCGCCCGTTTGGGGCTTAGCAAAACCAAGGTCGATTTTGCCGCCGCGACCAGCCTGCGCGACATCATCACGACCTTAGAGGCCAGCTCACACGAAGTCGTGGTCATTGACTCGATCCAGACCATGTATGCCGACACGCTTGATAGTGCGCCCGGCACCGTGTCGCAGGTCCGTGCCTGTGCACTGGAACTGATCCGTCTGGCCAAACGCCGGGGCTTTGCCATCCTTTTGGTTGGCCACGTGACAAAAGAAGGCCAGATTGCCGGTCCGCGTGTTTTGGAACATATGGTTGATACGGTTCTGTATTTCGAAGGTGAACGTGGCCACCAGTTCCGTATCTTGCGCGCAGTGAAAAACCGTTTCGGTGCCACCGACGAAATCGGTGTGTTTGAAATGGGTGATGCCGGTCTGGTCGAAGTTCCCAATCCTTCCGCCCTGTTTTTAGCTGATCGCGACAGCCCTGTTAGCGGCACCGCCGTCTTTGCCGGACTTGAAGGCACCCGCCCGATGCTTGTCGAAATTCAGGCACTGGTCGCACAGTCGGCACTGGCAACCCCGCGTCGTGCAGTTGTCGGTTGGGATTCGGCGCGTATGAACATGATCTTGGCCGTCCTTGATGCCCGGTGTGGCTTGGCCCTTGGCCAGTTTGACGTGTATCTGAACGTGGCAGGTGGCTTGCGCGTGGGTGAACCGGCGGCTGACATGGCCGTGGCGGCCGCCCTGATTTCGGCCGTGGCTGATAAACCTGTGCCCAATGAAACCGTGATTGTCGGTGAAATTGGCCTTTCCGGCGAAGTCCGTCCGGTCGGGCAGCTCGAATCGCGTCTGAAAGAAGCCACCAAACTTGGCTTTGGTAACGCCTACACCCCGAAAAACGGTATACAGGCCAAGAAAAAGATATTGATCAAGGGCCTCAATCAGACTGAAATCGGTCATCTTCAGGATTTGGTAAACCTCTTCGGCGACGATGTCCGTGACAAGGTGCGTCCACGCGAAGGCATGTACTAACCGGTCATTGTGCCTTAAACACGCCTAAGCCCCAGACAAATATGCAGACAGACTGACAAGGTTTACCGATACATGGATTTCTCCGCCCTCCCCGATCTTGGTGCACGCGATGTGTTTGACCTTGTCATTGTCGGCATTGTGCTGGTGTCGGGTATCTTTGCCTTTTTCCGCGGATTTATTCACGAAACCCTGTCGATGATGGGTTGGCTGGGCGCTGGGCTTTGCGCGCTGTATGGTTATCCGGTTGCGCGGCCCTATGTCCGTGATTTGATCCCGTCTGAACTGATTGCCGACCTTGCGACGGGCATTGGCCTGTTTTTAATCTCGTTCCTGATTTTCTCGTTCATCAGTGGGCGTATCGGGCGGGCGGTGCAAAATTCCGGACTGGACAGCCTAGATAGTACGCTTGGCTTTGTTTTTGGTCTGCTGCGCGGTGGATTGATTGTCTGCGTTGCCTTTCTTGCCCTGTCGTGGTTGCTACCTGCCACCTCACAACCAGACTGGGTGCGCGATGCCCGTACCCGCCCGGTTCTTGAGGAAGGTGCCTTCCTCATTATGCGCATGGCTCCTAACGAAATTTTCGATACCACAGCCGAAGAACTGGCGCGCGCCCAGCGTGACGCCGATGCAAACGAGCAAACCTACCGCCAACTTCTCGGCCCGGAACCAAAAGGGACTGGACCAGCGCCCCTAAACGGGTATACAAGGCCCTCGCGCGATGATCTGGATCGCCTGATTGAGGCGACCACTAACGAGTGAGGCGTGTGGGTATCGCAAAGAGTGCGGCATCCCTGCGCCACCGGCGAGAGAGCGGAACCCACTCATGCTGACCACCAATCCATTTGATGACGACAAGCTGCGTGAAGAATGCGGCGTTTTCGGTGTTTTCGGATCCCCAGATGCCACGGCATTGACGGCCCTTGGCCTTCATGCCTTGCAGCATCGCGGACAGGAAGCAGCAGGCATTGTGTCCTACGACGGCGAAGATTTCCCCGCACACCGGGCCTCCGGTCAGGTCGGCGATATCTTTGGATCAGAAGACGTAATCAAAAGCCTGCCAGGCCACCGTGCTGTTGGCCACGTGCGGTACTCCACCGCCGGCGGCAAGGGCCTTCGCAATGTTCAGCCGCTGTTTGCGGATTTTGAATTTGGCGGACTTGCCATTGCCCACAACGGCAATCTGACCAACTCGCTTGCCGTACGAGAACGTTTGGTCAAACGCGGCTCCATCTTCCAGTCGACCTCGGACACCGAAACCTTCATCCACCTGATCGCCACCAGCCTGTATGAAAAGATCGTTGATCGCCTGATCGATGCGGTCCGTCAGGTTGAAGGGGCTTATTCACTGGTGGTGATGACGCAAAAGAAACTGATCGGTGTGCGTGATCCGTTGGGCGTGCGTCCGCTGGTTCTGGGCAAGCTTAATGATGCCTATATCCTGTCATCGGAAACGGTTGGCCTTGATATCGTTGGCGCGGAATTCATCCGCGACGTCGAACCGGGTGAAATCGTTGAAATCACCGATCATGGCCTGCGGTCGATCAAACCTTTCAAACCGCAAAAATCGCGTTTCTGCATTTTCGAACATGTCTATTTCGCCCGCCCCGACAGCATCGTCGAAGGCACAAGCGTTTATGACGTGCGCAAAAACATTGGCCGCGAACTGGCCCGTGAGTCCGCCGTTGACGCCGATGTTGTCGTGCCAATCCCCGATTCCGGTGTGCCGTCTGCCCTTGGATACGCAGAAGAAAGCGGCATTCCCTTTGAGCTTGGCATTATCCGCAACCACTATGTCGGTCGTACCTTTATCGAGCCAACCGATCAGATCCGCCACCTTGGCGTAAAGCTGAAACATAACGCCAACCCCGGCAAGCTTAAGGGCAAGCGCGTTATTCTGGTTGATGACTCGATCGTGCGCGGCACCACCTCGACCAAAATCGTCGATCTGGTGCGCAACGCAGGTGCGGCAGAGGTGCATATGCGCATCACCAGCCCGCCGACCATGAACCCGTGCTTCTATGGCGTTGATACCCCGTCCAAAGACAAACTGATGGCGGCCAATCACGACATTGAAAGCATGGCAAAGCTTATTGGCGTCGACAGTTTGGCCTTTGTCACGATTGATGGCCTGTATCGTGCGACCGGTCTTACCGGCCGTGACAATGACAGCCCGGAATTCTGTGATGCCTGCTTCACGGGTGACTACCCGATCAAGCTCACCGACCACACTGCCGAAAACAAGGGCCGTAAACTCAGCCAGCTGGTCGAAAGGCAATCTGCATGACGGATGTCAAACGTCTTGAAGGACGCGTTGCACTGGTTACCGGTGCATCGCACGGGATCGGTCGTGAAATCGCCAAGCGGTTCGCCGCCGAGGGCGCACAGGTTGTTGCCGTCGGGCGTAACGTTGGCGCGCTTGAAGAACTTGATGACGAAGTCCGGGAAGCCGGTGGCAAATTGACCTTGCTGCCGCTTGATCTGACAATGTTTGAAAAGATCGATATTCTCGGGCCGTCACTTTATGAAAAATTTGGCAAGCTCGACATCGTTGTCGGAAATGCTGCCCTTCTGGGCGAATTGGCCCCGGTCGGTCATATCGACAGTCAGATATTCCAGAACACTTTTGCCACCAACGTCACGGCAAACTTCCACCTGATCCGCACAACGGACAAGCTTTTGCAGCTGTCTGACGCGGGGCGGGCGATTTTTGTGACCTCGAACGCCTCGGCAAAGGGGCGTGCCTTCTGGGGGCTTTATGCGTCCACCAAGGCGGCATTGGAAAGCCTTGTGCTGTCCTATGCTCAGGAAATGGAACAAACGTCTGTACGGGTCAATTTGGTCAATCCGGGCCGCATCCGCACCAAGATGCGCGCCGAAGCCTATCCGGGCGAAGACCCACAGACGCTGCCAAGTGCTGACAGCATCATGGATGTCTTTGTCGATCTGGCAGCAGCCGATTGCACCAAACACGGCGAAGTCGTCGACGCCTACTAAGCACGAACCACACACCGCATTTAAAGGCCGGGCACTCCCGGCCTTTTTTATGTCAGATCGACGCGTTCAATACAGAAATCAAGAAATGCACGGACACGGGCGGGCATGTTGCCGCCCTGCCCGATATAGACAGCATGGATTTCAACACCGATCCCGGTATTAAACTGATCAACCAGAACCTTTAGCGCGCCCGCATTGACATCCTCACGGACATGAAACGCCGCCAGCCGCACAATCCCACCGCCCGCCAAAGCCACCTTGCGGGCACTTTCGGCATCCCCAACACAAATTTTTCCGCCGGGCATCACTGTCTTGATGGCGCCGTTAACGGTAAATGACCATTCGCTGATCGCACGTGGAAAGTTGTAGCCGATCAGCACATGCTCACTCAGGTCTTCAATCGATTGCGGCACTCCGTGGCGTTCCAGATACGCCGGTGCAGCTGCAATCACCATTCTGCAATCGCCGAGCTTGCGTGCAATCAGACTGGATGATTGCAACGGGCCACTGCGAATGGCGATATCGGCCCGTTCCTCATAAAGATCGACGACCTTGTCGCTCACCGTGATGTCCAGATCAACGTCGGGGTAGAGGATTTGGAATTCAGGGACCAGTGGCAATATACGATGCAGCCCCACAGGCATATTGACACTGACACGTAGCTTGCCTTTAGGCTGCACGACACTGGCGGCTTCTTCTTCTGCCTCGGTCATATCGGCGAGAATACGTACCGACCGGTCGTAATAGCGCTGTCCTTCGACCGTTAAACGCAATCTGCGCGTCGAGCGATTAAACAATCTGACCGATAAGCGGTCTTCAAGCCGCCCGATAAGCTTACTGACGGCCGACGGCGTCATGTTGAAGTCTTTTGCAGCGGCTGAAAAACCACCCCGTTCGACAACACGAACGAAAACTTCCATCTCTCCCGACCGGTTGCTATCCAGACGCGCCATGTTGAATTCAACTCACAAATAATATTCCTAAGATACCTCTAGTTGAAAATAAGTCATCTGTCCATATTCGGCCCCATTGGATATTTCACAAAAAATGGAGATCGACATGGAATACAGACAGCTTGGCCGGTCGGGTTTGCGCGTTCCGGTATTGTCCCTTGGTGCAGGGACCTTTGGGGGCACGGGACCGCTTTTTTCCAACTGGGGAACGGTTGACGCCAAGGGGGCGACCAGAATGATTGATATCAGTCTGGAACACGGCATGAACCTGTTTGATAGCGCAGATGTCTATTCAGACGGCGCATCGGAAACCGTCCTTGGAGCAGCCATCAAGGGGCGTCGGAACAAAGTTCTGCTATCAACCAAACTTGGACTTCCGATGGGTGATGGCCCCAATAATTATGGCACATCACGTGATCGGTTGATCAAAGCAACCGATGCTGCCCTAACCCGTCTTGGCACCGATCATATCGATATTCTGCAACTTCATGCGTTTGATGCCACAACCCCGATTGAGGAAGTTATGGCAACGCTTGATGACCTGATCCGGGTTGGCAAACTACGTTACGTCGGTGCGTCCAACTTTGCGGGTTGGCAAATCATGAAATCGCTCTCGATTGCCGAGCGTCACGGATATTCGCGCTACGTTGCCCATCAGGTTTACTATTCTCTGGTCGGGCGTGATTACGAATGGGACCTGATGCCACTGGCCGAAGATCAGGGACTAGGCGCCTTGGTCTGGAGTCCGCTTGGCTGGGGTCGCCTTACGGGAAAGGTTCGCCGCGACATGCCGCTTCCAAGTGGCAGTCGGTTAAAAGAAACCGCGCAGTTTGGGCCACCTGTTGATGACGAAATGCTCTATGACATTGTCGATGTGCTTGACGACATCGCCGGGGAAATAGGTAAAACCGTCGCGCAAGTGGCGATCAACTGGTTGTTGCAACGCCCTACCGTCTCGTCGGTTATTCTGGGTGCAAGAACAGAAGATCAGCTCATCGCCAATCTCGGCGCGGTTGGCTGGTCGCTTAACGATGATCAGACCGCACGCCTTGATCAGGTCAGTAAACGCACCCCGCCCTATCCCCATTACCCTTATTACATTCAGGAAGGCTTTGCGCGGCTTAACCCGCCACGCTTTTCGTGACATCCCGCGGCAAGGAACATGTGTTTCTTGCCGCCCCCCTTTGAATTTAAATTCTGTTAGCACCATCAATTGATTGCTTTCCCCGCCGTCGGATCGTTAGCATGACCTACCCGCATCAACACTCCGTCAAAGGGACGTCATATGAAATCGGCCATCCATCGCAAACAGCTCCTGTCACTTGCAGCCTTTTGCACGATTGGTTTTGCGACCCTGACAGCCAGTGTGACACCATCCCACGCCGCACAGGATGATCCGAAGATGTCATGGCCCCAAATGAGCGCAGAACGCGGTAAGGACCTATTCGCAGAACGCGGCTGCGTTGTGTGTCATGCGGTGAATAATGTCGGAGGTGACATTGCGCCCAGTCTTGATGCATCCAACATGGATCAATCGCGCAATCCGTTTGAATTTTTCGCCCGTATGTGGCGCGGTGCGGATGAAATGCTTCATCTTCAGCAGGCAGATCTGGGATATCAGGTTGATTTTTCCGGGCAGGATCTGGCAGACATCTTTGCCTTTACACAGGATGCCAGCATGCAGGAACGCCTGACGCAAAGTGACCTGCCCAATCACATCCGCGACATCATCGATAACGGGCCATCAATCCCGATGGAATAAGGTAAAGGAACAATATCCCGGCCTACTCATGGCTTAACCGGCGTTGTCCTTGCTGGTGTCTGCCAAAAGGTCTTTTGGCATGTCATTGTAAACGACAATCTTGTTTCGTCCGGTTTCCTTGGCATGGTAAAGCGCCTTATCAGCGCACTCCATCAGCAGCATGGTGCTATCAATTTCCTCGGCCAAAAAGACAATCCCGAAACTGCATGTCACTTTAAGCTGCTTGCCGTCAAAATTAAACGGCAAGGCCTCAATCGCAGATCGAATGCGTTCAATCAAAAGTATTGTGCCTTCTTTGTCGGCCTCGGGAATGACAATGCAGAATTCTTCGCCACCGATACGGCCAAACAAGTCAGACGTCCGCAGGGTATGTTCCACACAAAACGCAAGACCGATCAAAACCTCATCCCCGGTGGCGTGCCCAAGGGTATCATTGACCTGCTTAAAGTGATCAATATCGAGAATGGCCACAGCCAACTGACCATTATAGCGCCGCGCTCTCGATGCCTCCTGTTCCAGCCGTTCCATGACATAGCGGCGATTATGGACACCGGTCAACGGATCGCGCACGGAAATCTCCGTTAGGCGTTGATTGGCCTCATCAAGGTCACGTGTACGTTCTTCGACTTTATGTTGCAGGTTTTCCTGCAAATCGTGAATGGATTCGGCCATATCGGTGAAAGATGCCGCAAGGTCCTTTGCCTCGCGCCAACTGGCATCAACCGGCTGCACATCAAAATCGCCAGAAGCCAGCTTCTGTGTTGCTTTGCGAAGTTGCTCGACCGGCTTCGCAATCAGGCTGGCGATCAGGACACCGACAACAACGGCAATCAGCACAAGTGCAATGCCCAGCATGACAAGATATTTATTGGCCTCATCTATGATCGCGGTTACTTCGCTTTCATTGATCTTGGCGACCAAGCCAATGTCCATGCTTTTGATATACCGCGTAGAAGCCATGACAGGCCGTTCCTGATAATCAGGTGCATTCGCCATAATGATTTCTTGTCCACGAAGTGCCTGTGTAATTGGTACGTCCAGGCGATCCTTGGCAACCCGGCGGACAAAGGCGGCTCTTGCATCATATTTCAACGGCACCGCAAACAACGCATCGCCGTTTTCATCACGTACAGCAAACAGCCATTCGCCTGTTTCTCCCAGCCCCGTGTGATCATTCACAAGATCAAGAATAAACTGGCCAGAAAAATCAACGACCATGTAGCCGACGGTACGGCCCTTCAGATCAATCTCGACAATACTGCGGACAATAAGTTCCTGAGAATGGCGCAAGAAGACAATCCGATCGCGCCCCTTGAGCATGGCACGATCAAAGGAGGTCGCCGTCCGATTAATTGAGGCGATAAACTGACCGTTGGGCGCAAACACGCTGATATCGACAATCTGTTCCATACCCTTCTTGGCATCACGCAGGCTGTTTTCAATCGTGTCGTATAGTGCATATTCGCGCGTTTGCGCATACTCGCCCAATTGTTGGCGAAGCAGGGTGCGGTTCGCAAGCAACGTCGTATTGTCTTCGATACGTGCAATCGCCGCCGTCAAACGTTGCTTTGCCAATTGCGAAACAGCATTCAACTTGTCTCCGATCTGGTTGCGGTATTGCGTGGCAGAATAGGATTGAAGCATCCCGAAACTCACGAACAACGGCAGCACCGAGAGCACCAGAAAACAAATCACCAGCACATGCTTCAAACGCATTTAAATTATCCCACTCATTCCCTTATCGATAACGCCGCACACCACAGTCAACTTGTCCGCGCCCAATCAGATATGGGGACTGGCTGTGGAATTCGAACAGTTAATCCGTTTGAGAAACAGAAAAATCGACTTCCCGAACCAAAGTATAAAGTTTTGAGTCCCAAAAAGAAAACCGCCCCCGTTTCCAGGGGCAGTTTTACAATGAGTTGGATCAAGATCAAAACGCTCAGCGCTTCTTTTTCTTTTTCGCAAACGGGTTATCACTGCTGCGCAAATTAACGCGGATCGGAACGCCCGGCATGTCGAAATCTTCGCGCAAACCATTGATCAGGTAACGCGTATAGCTTTCGGGTAGTTCGGCCGCCTTGGAGCAGTTGATAAAGAAGCTTGGCGGACGCGCTTTGGCTTGCGTCATATAGCGCAGACGAATACGGCGCCCGGAAATAACCGGCGGCAAGTGACGTTCACTCACAACTTCAAGCCAGCGGTTCAGTTTCGACGTCGAAATACGACGGCTCCAGATATCATGGATATCAAGAACGGTCGGCATCAGACGTTCCGTCCCACGCCCGGTCAGGGCCGAGAACGTCAGAACCGGAATGCCCTTGGCCTGCGCAAAGGACGTATCAAGCTTGTCACGCAACGCCTGCATCACACCGGACTTATCGATGATGGTGTCCCACTTGTTAACCGCAATGATCAATGCGCGACCTTCTTCAAGCACCATACGCGCAATCGTCAAGTCCTGCTTATCAAGCGTGTTAGTGGCATCAAGCATCAGGACAACGACCTGGGCATAACGGATCACGCGCAACGTATCGGACACCGAAAGTCTTTCGACACGGTCGTCGATTTTCTTTTTACGGCGCATGCCCGCCGTATCAACAAGGCGGAACGGACGTCCTTCATAGGACCAGTCCACCGCAATCGAGTCACGGGTCAAACCGGCCTGCGGGCCCGTCATCACACGATTTTCGCCCAAAAGCTGGTTCAGAAGGGTTGATTTTCCCGCATTCGGGCGACCAACAATCGCCAACTGGATTTTCGAATTGTCACGTGGACCTTCGTCAATCAGTTCGCCGTCTTCATCTTCGTCGTCTTCGTCAAACTCGATCTCAAAGGACGGAAAGTTTTCACCGTCGTCATCGGGGAAATCGTCCTCGCTATCGAGGTCGTCAACCCCGTCATCTTCACCAGCGGCATTTTCGTCCGCTGCGTCAAGTTCGGCTGCGGCCTGCTGGGCTTTTTTCTTTTCGTCGCGAACGCCGTCTTTCCATTCTTTCCAATGCGGTTCAAGAATGTCATAGAGCAGTTCAATGCCAAGGCCATGCTCGGCAGAAATCGGCGCAACATCGCCCAGACCAAGACCATAGGCCTCATACAGCCCCGGGTCCTGATTAATGCCTTCATGCTTGTTGGCAATGACATAGACCGGCTTTTGGCGTTTGCGCAGCCAATCGGCAAAATGGTTATCAAGTGGTGTCAAACCCGCACGGGCATCAATCAGGAACAGCGCAACGTCGCATTCCTCAAACGCCATCTCACTTTGCTGGCGCATCATGCCTTCGATCGAGTTATCGAACACTTCTTCAAGACCGGCGGTATCAATGATATCGAACGACATATGGCCCAGACGGCCTTTGCCATAGCGACGATCACGGGTCACACCAGGTTGGTCGTCAACCAGGGCCAGCTTTTTACCGACCAGACGGTTAAACAGGGTCGACTTCCCGACATTGGGGCGACCGATAATGGCAACTTTTAGCGACATCTGACTTTCAGACTCTCGTTATAAACGGCGATATGCGCCGGAGGCAAAAGCCCACGGCGCACCGCAAATCTTGCAAGGAACCCTTGCGGAAAACTTTTTCTTACCTGATCAGCGATATGCGATTAGATCGGCATCCGCAGTCAGGAAGTAAAGGCTGTCACCAGCAACAGATGGCGGCAAGGTAATCGGACCGGACACTTCGTCCTTGCCGATGATTTCACCGCTATAAGGGGAAACAGTCATTACTTCGCCCTGCTCGTTACCAACGATCAACCTGTCACCGACCAGGACCGGACCGGTCCACACAATCGGTTCATCCTGATCTTCGGGATCTACAAAACGTGGCAGAACGGTCACCCATTTAACCTGTCCGGTCTTCCGACGCAAGGCAATCAGATCATTTGTGTTGGTCAAGACGTATATATAATCGCCCGCAACCCATGGCGATTGAATGCCACCGGCCTCAAGTTCCCAGACGCGATACCCGGTCCGAAGGTCAATTCCGACCGTCAAACCCGAGTTACTGGTCGCAAATACAAGATCATTATCAATCACCGGCAAACCGCGAATATCGGCAATCGCTGACACCGCATCTGTACGCCCGGCAGACGCCAGTGCATCCGACCAGATCACCTGACCATTTTCAACCCGAAGCGCATAAAGTTCACCCGTTGAATAGGCAGAAATCACAACCCCCTGATCCACAGCCGGGCTTGCCCCACCGATAAAGGAAGCCCCTTCGGATGCGCCGCGATGGCTCCAGAGCAACTCACCACTCATCGCATTAAGCGCAATGGTCTGGTTATCAATCGTAATGGCAAACACACGCCCGCCACGTACGGTCGGTGCGGACCGCATCGGCGCACTTACCTGCTGACGCCAAAGGACCGTCGCACTGGGTGCATCAATCGCAATGACTTCGGCAAAGCCAGTGGTTGCGTAAATAATGCCTTTCTCATAGGCAAGACCACCGCCAAGCAGGGTGCTGTCTTCTTCATCCTCGGGTGCCAGTTCAATCGACCAGATTTCCTTACCCGATGTGGCGGCAAAGGCACGAACCTCTGCGCTGGCATCAATGGTAAAGATCACACCACGGGCAATAATCGCCTGATTGAGCAACAGGTTGTCATCCATTGAACCTTCGCCAATGCTGACCGACCAGTCTTGCTCAAGAACATCGTTCTCAAGCCCGACATGATGAAGCGCATGACTTGGAAAACCACCGTTCTGCGGCCAATCCACCATTGGTTCGGGTTCAGGCAGGACCACGCGCTGATCACTAAGATCGATATCAGGCTGTACCGTGCTTTGCAGAGCAAGAACAGAGATACGCTCACCGGGTAAGGGCGGTGCTTCGTCTTCACCAAGCCAGCTGGAACAGCCAGCAAGAAAGACCGAAAGACCCATTACACAAACAAGTGACTTAAAAGCGCGTGACGTCAAAACCGTATCCTCTGGTTCAAGCTCGCATCGCATTGGTCTGGACGTTATCCCGACCAAATCTGTTCTAGATGTGGTCAGGCACCAATCGCCTTGAGAATCTCGCTTGCCCGTGACCGCATGCCCGACGGTGCTTCGTTATCGTCGGCAATTTCGGTCAGAAGCGGCTTGGCGGCATCAATTTCGCCCGCAGCAACATGCAGCATCGCAATCATCTCGCGTGCGGAGTAATACCATGCGTTTTCCGGAACCGCGATTGGCTCAAGACGCGCAATCAAATCCATGGCGTTGCTTTGGGTCGCGTTGTTCATGGCAATTTCGACAACCGCAAGATCGCGATAAACCTGATCAATGTCACCATTGCCAGCAACGGCTTCAAGTTCGGCAACGGCCGACTCTTTTACGCCAGCACGCAGGTAAACTGCTGCTTTTTGGAAATGTCCAAGTGCGACAAAGTCCGCATTACCATCAGCAATGATGGAATCAAGTGCGGCGAGTGCGGCATCCCGATTGTTTTCGCCTGACTGGGTCAGGTCAATTGCGTTGGCAAGACGCGTACCATTTTCAATGCTGGTGCTGTGTTCGTAAGTTTTCCAGCCTTCGCGACCAGCAACACCCAGCACGATGACTGCGGCGACGCCAATCACGTATTTACCGTATTTGCGCCACAGCGCTTCGCTGCGTTCACGCTTCAGGTCTTCTTCGACTTCCTGGAAAATATCAACCACGAAAACGGCTCCAATCCGGTCACAAGAAAGCGGGCAACTTGCCCGCTTATCAGAATTAATTCCGGCAAGGATTTAACGCGCCTGCATACAAGGGGTCAAGTCTACTCAACGTCATTCACACCTTTATGCCGATTATTTTGCCTTCTGGGCGCTTTCAAGCCAGATTAGGCAACCAGACAACGCCTGTGTCGTTGCAGAACAAAGGGCGGTAAGAATTGCCTGACACCCCGCAAAAACACGTTTTGACTGGCAGTTTAGGTCGTACTGGACGGCCATTTCCCAAAAGTTGCGCACAACGCTTGCTCGCCTCGGCCCCTAATATCAATCTTAGAAACGCCCAAACGCCTAAAAATCCTGTTCGCAGCGACCATATGACAGACAGTTGCCCCAACCCGACACATTTCGGCACGCTACTTGCTTTGATAGGTTTCAAGGGAACAGAGTTTTAAATGTCATCGGTCAAAATTGCCCGGTGGCGGACGGAGACCACCATGAAACGTCGTCAAATTGTTCATAGCCGGGCCGATGCCAAGCGCGTCATTCGTCAACGCATCCTCGCCGGGCTGTTTGCCGCACTGCTGGGTACGGGCGTATCAGGGTGCAGCACAACCATGTCTGATATCGCTGGAACCAGCCTGTTTACCGGTGCTGAGTGGTATCTGGCTTTTGATGTCGTCAGCATCATCAACACCGACAAAACCCTGGTCGATCATGTGGTCTCGCTTTCAACCGGGCAGGATTGCTCCACCATTCGTAAAATTGATGGCAAATCCTACTGCAAAAAAGACCCGATCCCCGAACCGCCGCTTTACTGTTACCGGTCGCTTGCCGCTGTAAGTTGCTATCGCACACCTGACCCATACAACACGGGTGCACAGACCCTTGATTGGCCGCCGACCCGCTCGCGCAGCCTGTAACAGTCTGTTCGCGAGCACTTTTCTCCTCATGCTCAACCTTGTCGTTGATTTCAAAACCGTGCCTTATTTGGTCATTGAAACTTGAGGCGGGGATAAATCCACGCTACCGTGTCATATGACAGTCACATCTGGATGCTGTCGGTCTGAATGCAACCTCGCCGGAGCATGACATGGGAACATTGTTCGATTTGGCCAAATACCGCAAAGCCAAAAGCTTTGTCCATTTTGACCGGGCTGAACTTATGAGACTCATGAACACCTATTCACGTCAGGTTGCAGGCGGTGCATGGCGCGATTATGCCATTGACCACCTTGATGGCATGGCGATGTTTTCCATTTTCCGATCAACCCATGAAACGCCACTTTTCCAAGTCATCAAACTTGGAGCCGAGCATAAAAATGCTGGCCAGTATCTCGCCCTTCATAGCGGTGAGCGGATAAAGCAAAGCTCGGACATCCTCAAGGTTCTCGACGCCATCGAAGGCCGCGCGCGCAAAGTGGTCCCACTTTTCAAATCCAATTCCTGATCGGTCATCTTTTGATATCTCTGCGTACTCAACTCCGCCTTGGTTGGGCCATTGCCCTTGTCGCAAGCTTTCTGCTTACCGCACAATTTGTCCCTAACAATGCGCACGCCAATACGGCGGGTGGCGATTATCAATCAGGATATCGTGCCTATCAGGCGGGTAATTATGAAATGGCACGCGCACAATGGCGACTGGCGGCGCAGAATGACGACCCACGTGCGCAATATGCGCTGGGGCTGCTGTATTATCGCGGCAACACTGGCCCCGCCAATTACGAAGAAGCCGCCAAATGGTTCATGTATGCCGCACAGGCCAACCATGCTGGCGCGATTTACTATATCGGGGTGCTTTATTTTAATGGTTGGGGCCTGAACTACGATCAGTTCAGGGCAACGGAATACTTTAAACGCGCCCTGCGTGCCGCACCAAACAATAGCAATGCGGCCTATCTGATCGGTGCGCAATATTATCATGGCCGTGGAGCCCAGCAAAACTACGTCGAAGCCGCCCACTATTTTGAAATCGCTGCCAAGGGAAACATGCACGCGGCCCAGTTCATGTTAGGGGCCATGTATGAACGCGGCTGGGGTATCGCGCAAAACTATGCCGAATCCTATTACTGGCTCACGCGGGCTGCACGCGGCAACATCACCTTCCCCCCCGGCGCAGAAGAAAAAGAAAAGATGGATGCAAAAGCCGCCGTCACATCCCTTGAGCCACGGCTGCGCCCCGAAGAAATCAAACGCGTCCATGACCGCCTGAAAAACGAAGCCGCGCAATAGATATACAGCTATAGCCAAAACACAACAAAGGCACCTGCGATAACAGGTGCCTTTGTTGTTCTAAGTCTGGCGTACAGGTTTATTCCGCCAATTTGTAAGCAATCACGTAATCGCCCGGCGTCGTCCCGATGGACCCATGTCCCCCGGCAACGATCAGCACATATTGCGTCCCGTCATCGGTTTCATAGGTCATTGGGGTCGACTGCCCACCAGCCGGAAGCCGCGTTTCCCAAAGCTGATCCCCTGTCGAGACATCATAAGCGCGGAAATAGTTGTCCACCGCGGCACCAAGGAACGCGACGCCCCCCTTGGTCATGATTGGACCACCAATTCCGGGCACACCGAGTTTAAACGGCAAAGGCAAAGGCGTCATGTCTTCGACCGTACCGTTTTTGTGCATATAGGCAATCTCGCCCGTGCGCAAATCGGCCCCTGCAACATAGCCCCAAGGCGGGGCCTGACATGGAACGCCAAGCGGGGACAGAAACGGCCCCATGCTGACTGCGTAGTCAGCACCTTCGTTCCGGTTGATGCCCATTTCGCTGGCTTTTTCCGTACCGCGCGGCGGCACTTCGGCACGCGGGATCAATTTTGAGGTAAAGGCAAGATAGGTCGGCATGCCAAACATCACCTGACGTTCCGGATCGACCGCAACACTGCCCCAGTTGAACGTCCCGAAATTACCCGGATAAACCAGCGTTCCCTGCAAGGATGGTGGGGTATAGCGCCCTTCATATTTCAACTGATGGAACGCGATACGACACGCCATCTGATCAAACAGGGTCATGCCCCACATGTCCTTTTCGGTCAGTGGATCAGGCATAAAGGTCAAATCAGAAACCGGCTGTGTTGGTGCCGTAAAATCTTCGGGGATCGCCCCACCGGGTGCCGGGACCTCTTTGACCGGGATGATCGGCTCCCCGGTCCGGCGATCAAGGACATAGATATCGCCCTGCTTGGTCGGACCGACAAGGGCCGGAACTGTTTGACCATCCTGTGTGATATCAATCAACGCCGGTTGGGCCGGAACGTCCATATCCCAAAGATCATGATGGACGGTCTGACGCACCCACTGAACCTGCCCTGTTTCAAGGCTAAGTGCGACGATGGAGGATGAATAGGTTTCCACATTCTCATCGCGGTTCATGCCAAGCTGATCGGGCACCTTGTTACCAAGCGGTACATAGATCATGCCAAGTGCTTCATCCGCACTCGACACGGACCAGCTGTTGGGCGAATTGGCAGTATAGGTCTGATCATCTGGGATCGGTTCAGTCTGTTCAGGATTACCCGAGTCCCAATTCCAGATCAGCTCACCAGTATTAATATCATAGGCGCGAATGACACCCGACTGCGATTTGGTCGAATAATTGTCATTCACCGCCCCGCCAATGATGATCTTGCCTGCCGCCGCGACGGGCGGTGACGTCGAATAATAATACCCCTCGGGATTATAGGGCATGTTTTCTTCAAGGTGCACCGTACCCTCATCGCCAAACGACGGGCAAACCTCGCCCGTGTCCGCATCAAGCGCAATCAGACGCGCATCCGATGTCGGCAGGAAAACACGCGCCGTACATGGCCCATTTTCCGTTACCGCCGGGTCTTTGTAATAGGTCACACCGCGACACGTCTGATGCTGCCGGTCCGGGTTTTGCGGAATGCCGGGATCATATTTCCACTTTTCCTGCCCGGTCTTTGCGTCAATCGCAATTGCCCAGCTATGCGGTGTACACAGATAAAGCGTTTCACCGACCTTAAGCGGGGTCACCTGATAGGTGGTTTCGGGCACATCATCAACGCGCTTCACGTCACCCGTCTGATAGACCCACGCCTGTTCCAGCGATGCAACGTTGTCCGCATTGACCTGATCCAGTGGTGAATACCGCTGTCCAAATGGCGTACGCCCATACTGATGCCAGTCGCCGTCAGGAACCGTGCCACCATATGCCGGACTGCTTGTTACCGGCTCACTTGGCAAACGTCCGGCGATTTCATGGGGGTTATTCAGCATGGAATAAACCGCAACAACAACCGCCAGCACCACACTTCCTTCAAGCAAGAAGGACCGTGCCGGTTTGACATCAGGCACGGGTTTCCCCGATGTCAGGGTTTTGCGAAACATCGGCGTAATCAGCCACAAGCCAATCAGAACCGTAATCCCACCGCGCGGCCCAAGCTGCCACCAATCAAAGCCGGTTTCCCAGACGGCCCAGATCAGACTGGCAATCAGAAACAGGCCATAGAACGGCAACAGTGCAGGTTTGCGTTTAAACGACAAGAAGGCAGCAACCAGAAAAGCCAGCCCTGCCAATGCGTAGTACCAACTGCCACCAACCGCGATCAGCCAGACACCACCACCGGCAAGTGCAAGACCAATCAGGGCCAGCAGCCCGGACGTCAGGAAATTAAGCATGGAATTCGCCCTCGTTTTAATTGAGGTCAATAAATGTCAATACAGCCTTTGGCTGTAATATGGCATTTTAAAGGAGCTTTGCAATCAAACGCCTAGCAACTGCCGAGGTTCCATGCTGCGTGAAACAAAAAAACCACCGACCAGTTTGGCGCGGTGGTTTGAATTTTGTATCGCGTAAAAACAGATCAGTGATGGGTTTCGATAATCGTCCCGGTTTTCACCACTTCGGTGATGGTGACACCAAGGTTATCATCGACCACAACCAACTCCCCGCGTGCGACCAGACGGTTGTTGACGTAAATATCAACAGGCTCACCCACACGGCGATCAAGCTCCAATACCGCCCCGCGCGTTAAGCGCATCAGCTGTGCCACCTGAATCTGGCTTTTGCCAATCACGGTCGAAACACGCACAGGCACATCATAGGCCGCACCTATCTCAGACCCATGACGGGCCGCAAATGGATCTTTTTCTTTGTCAGCCATGGTTTCCAAGTCACCTAATCAGATCGATAGAATCGCGACACTCACTATAGAGTGTTAGCTTTGAAAAAAGTGTTAGCAAGCCCAATCTGTTTTAATTCGTACGTTTCGTCAAAATGTATCGAGACAATTTCACGCTCGTTTTTTGTATTATAATCCCTTATCTCTGGGCCGATATCGAAAATAACGTCTAAAAAACAGTATCAGGATGCGACATGCCATATGACTGCCAATGGGTTGCCGAAGCCATCAGCACCATCGAAGCCGATTTTAACCGGTCCGCCGATACGCACCTGATCCGGTTGGATTTGCCCCCGCTTGACGGGATTGGCTTGTATCTCAAAGATGAATCGACCCATCCGTCTGGCAGTCTAAAACATCGTCTGGCCCGCTCGTTGTTCCTATATGGGTTGTGCAATGGCTGGATCACCAAGAACACCCCGGTGATCGAGGCATCGAGTGGCTCCACGGCAGTATCAGAAGCCTATTTTGCACGTCTACTGGGCCTGCGCTTTATCGCCGTGATGCCCAAATCCACATCGCAACAAAAGATTGATCAGATTGCGTTTTATGGTGGCGAAAGCCATCTGGTTGACCAAAGCGGTCAGATTTACGAAGAATCACAACGTCTGGCACGTGAACTCGGCGGCCATTACATGGACCAGTTCACCTATGCCGAACGGGCAACCGACTGGCGTGGTAACAACAACATCGCCGAAAGCATCTTTGAACAGCTTAAACACGAACCGCATCCTGTTCCACGCTGGGTCATTGTCGGGGCTGGCACCGGTGGTACGTCATCAACCATTGGCCGATATATCCGATATGGCCGTATCCTCGGGCAAGGCTGCGAACTATGCGTGGCCGATCCGGAAAATTCGGTTTTCTATAATGGCTATGAAACAGGTGATTGCAGCATCACCGGGGATAAGGGATCACGCGTCGAGGGCATTGGACGCCCCCGCGTTGAACCAAGCTTCAACCCAAATGTCGTTGACCGGATGTATCGCATTCCCGATGCCGCAAGCTTTGCCGCCTTGCAATACCTTGAAAAGCATCTTGGCCGTCGCTGTGGCGGCTCAACCGGCACCAACCTGATCGCCACCTTGTCGTTGATCAGCGACATGAACAAGGCCGGTGAAAAGGGCTCTGTCGTGACGCTGCTGTGTGATGGCGGTGATCGATATCGCGATACTTACTATAATCCTGATTGGATCAAGGCTCAGGGCATTGATCTTAAACCTTGGCATGACGCACTCGACCGGTTTGATCAAACCGGGATTTTCGATATGCCGCTTGAAAACTGCGCCCGCCATCCATCACTTTAAATCCCTGATGGCCACAAAAAAAAGACGGGCGGTAAAAACCGCCCGTCAGGCAACACAGAGAAGACAAGTTCAGGGAGGATGAGGTAAGACCTAGCCGCTGACAGTGATTTTGCGCGGCTCAGGCTTTTCTTCCACAACTTTTGGAAGAGTAAGTGTCAGAACACCATTTTTAAACGATGCCGCAATATTGTCGGCATCGATGGTATCGGGAAGACGGAACGACCGCTTGAAACTACCATATCTGCGTTCAACAACGCGGGCACCTTCATTGCTTTCACGGGTGGTTTTCTTTTCCCCCGTGACGGTCAAAACACCTTCGAGAACCGAAACATCGACATCACTTTGTTCGACACCAGGAAGTTCGGCCGACAGTTCAATATGATCGTCGGTTTCATGGACGTCGATCCGCGGGCTTAAAACCGATTGCACATCACCATCCACACCAGAAGCGGCTTTGGACGGCACGGCACGATCCCCAAAGATCGAACCGATCACTTGGTCAAAATCGCGCCCGAAACCACGGGAAATAAGGGTGAAAGGATCGGCAGCAATCGGCGAAGAAGAAAGACGACGTGCGGATCCATTAAGGTTCTGAAGTCCAGTCATAATAACCCTCCATTACAGACGAGTATCCTTGCGTCAGTGGTCCAGACCAGGCTGCAACCGTGACGCGTATCAGGGCACCATGCCCCTTTGCCTCCTTGAGATAGATCGGGTGAAAATTTCCGCAAGTCGCCAGATGCATTTTTTTGATCTTTTTTTGATTTTTCTCCGCTGGCATTCCATTCCTTGGAAAAACTGACTTTGGGACTGGCGGAGTCTACGGCCAAAGACTAGCTTCACCCCATTGCATGGCGGGTTCCCCGCCGCCTCCCCTATATCAAGGATATTCCATGAGCACTTTATTCTCGCCCCTGTCTTTGGGGAAACTGGCCCTCGATAATCGCATTATCATTGCGCCAATGTGTCAGTACTCCGCTGACAACGGCAGCTCCACCGCATGGCACGACATGCATCTTGGCAACCTCGCCCAATCCGGCGCAGGACTTCTGATCATAGAAGCAAGTGCGGTCGAACCCGAAGGACGCATCACCTACGGCGATCTTGGCCTGTGGGATGACACAACCGAGGCCAGCCTTGATAAAACCATCAAGGCCGTGCGCAGCCATTCCGACATGCCAATCGCCATCCAACTGGCCCATGCCGGGCGCAAGGCATCCTGTGAAAAACCATGGGATGGTGGCGCTGCCATCGATCCTGACCACAAGAACGGCTGGCAGGTTGTTGCTCCGTCTGCAGTCCCGTTTAAACAGGGTGACCCAACACCCGAAGCCCTTTCCAAGTCACGCATGGCCGAAATTGTTCAAGCCTTTGCCGACAGTGCAAAGCGCGCCCTTCGCATCGGGTTTGAGGCCATCGAACTCCATGGCGCGCATGGCTATCTGCTCCATCAGTTCTTGTCCCCACACTCAAACAAGCGCGATGACGAATATGGTGGATCGCTTGAAAACCGCATGCGTTTTGCCCTCGAAGTTTATGACGCAGTCCGCCGCGAAGTCGGCACCGACTTCCCGGTCGGCATGCGCATATCGGCCAGTGACTGGGTCGAGGGCGGCTGGGACATTGATCAAAGCGTTGAGTTGGCAAAGGCCCTCAAAGCGCGCGGATGCGACTTTATCCACGTCTCATCAGGCGGCCTGCATATTGATCAGAAAATCCCGCTTGGCCCAAACTATCAAGTCCCATTTGCCGATCGCATCAAATCGGAAACAGGCATCACGACAATTGCGGTTGGCCTGATTACCGAGGCCGAACAGGCAGAAGCCATCACCTTTACCGGCCAAGCCGATGCCATCGCCCTTGCGCGCGGTATTCTGTATGACCCGCGCTGGCCATGGCATGCGGCTGCAACACTGGGGGCCGAAGTCAAAGCCGCCAACCAGTATTTGCGGTGTCAGCCACGCGCATTGAAAAAGCTGTTTGGCTAGCCTTTTAGGCGCGATCAAGACAAAGCCCTGCCGCAGATTGCGGCGGGGCTTTTCTTTGTTTTAGGGCCAAGCACAAAAGACACAAAAGAAAAGAGGCCCCGCAAATGCGAGGCCCCTTCCGTAGCAAATAGGTCGGTTGGTTGGTAAGGCTTAGAAGCCCATACCGCCCATGCCGCCCATACCACCCATGTCAGGTGCGCCGCCACCAGAAGATTTATCTTCCGGTTTATCAGCGATCATGCATTCGGTGGTGATCAGCAGACCAGCGACCGATGCTGCGTCCTGCAGGGCAGTACGAACAACTTTGGCCGGATCGATGATGCCAGCTTTAACGAGGTTGGTGTATTCACCTTTCTGGGCGTCATAACCAAATTCAACGTCATCCTGCTCAAGCAGTTTGCCGGCAACAACCGCACCGTCAACACCTGCGTTCTGAGCAATCTGGCGAACCGGTGCCTGAAGCGCACGGCGAACGATGTCCACACCGATGGTCTGGTCGTGGTTTTCGCCTTCAAGACCTTCAAGAGCACGGACAGAGTACAGCAGAGCCGTACCGCCACCAGCAACAATGCCTTCTTCGACAGCAGCGCGGGTTGCGTGCAGGGCATCGTCAACGCGGTCTTTACGTTCTTTAACTTCGACTTCCGAAGCACCACCGATTTTGATTACGGCAACACCGCCTGCGAGTTTCGCAAGACGTTCCTGCAGTTTTTCGCGATCGTAGTCAGAAGTGGTTTCTTCGATCTGAGCGCGGATCTGGGCAACACGTGCTTCGATCTGTGCTTTCTCACCAGCACCATCAACGATGGTGGTTTCTTCTTTGGTGATGGTGATCGATTTCGCGGTGCCGAGCATGTCGAGCGTAACGGTCTCAAGTTTGATGCCGAGATCTTCGGAAACAACCTGACCACCGGTAAGAACGGCGATGTCTTCAAGCATTGCTTTACGACGGTCACCAAAGCCCGGTGCTTTAACAGCAGCGATTTTCAGACCACCGCGCAGCTTGTTGACAACCAGGGTTGCCAATGCTTCGCCTTCGACGTCTTCCGCAATGATAAGAAGCGGCTTGCCCGACTGAACAATAGCTTCAAGAAGCGGCAGCATCGGCTGCAGCGAAGAAACTTTTTTGTCGAACAGAAGAACGTAAGGATTGTCGAGATCTGCAACCATCTTTTCAGGGTTGGTTACGAAATACGGCGACAGGTAACCACGGTCAAACTGCATGCCTTCGACAACGTCGAGTTCAGTGTGCAGACCTTTGGCTTCTTCGACGGTGATAACACCTTCGTTGCCAACTTTTTCCATGGCTTCAGCGATCATGTCGCCAACTTCACGGTCACCGTTTGCCGAAATGTTACCAACCTGTGCGATTTCATCGCGGCCGGTGACTTTACGTGCACGGCTCTGGATCGATTCGATGACTTTGTTGGTCGCAAGATCGATACCGCGTTTCAGGTCCATCGGGTTCATGCCCGCAGCAACAGACTTGTTGCCTTCACGCACGATCGCCTGAGCCAGAACGGTTGCAGTGGTGGTGCCGTCACCCGCCATGTCGGCGGTACGTGAGGCAACTTCACGCAACATCTGTGCGCCCATGTTTTCGAACTTGTCAGAAAGTTCGATTTCTTTGGCAACGGTAACACCGTCTTTGGTCACGCGCGGTGCGCCAAAGGATTTTTCGATAACAACGTTACGACCTTTCGGGCCGAGCGTCACCTTGACAGCATCTGCCAGGATGTCGACACCGCGCAGCATTTTAGCGCGTGCATCGGTAGAAAATTTTACGTCTTTAGCAGCCATAATATTCTTTCCTCTCTATGAGACGGATGAACGTGGACATAAATCACCCAAAGGGCTGACTTATTCCATGATGCCCATAATGTCGGACTCTTTCATGATCAACAGCTCTTCGCCGTCAACCTTGACTTCGGTACCTGACCATTTGCCAAACAGGACTTTGTCACCTGATTTGACGTCAAGCGCGACGACAGAGCCGTCATCTTTACGCACGCCAGAACCCACAGCGACGACTTCGCCTTCCTGCGGTTTTTCTTTCGCGGTATCCGGAATAATGATGCCACCGGCAGTCTTGGTGTCGGACTCGACACGACGGACCAGGACGCGATCATGCAGCGGACGGAACTTCATTTTAGACAACTCCGTGTTAAAGCTAAAGGCTCGTTTAAAACTACGACTAACCGGGATGAGCCCGTATTAGCACTCACCCCCGGCGAGTGCTAACAGGATGTATTGGAGTGGGTGATTTTTGTCAATAGGATTGGCGTGTTCGTCGCAAAAATATCATGAATTCCGCGACATTGGCCCAAATCGGGCCTTGGCTGCCATGGTGCCGCCATAAACAGCATGGGCCAGCCCGATAGAGGTATCACGCGCCACCGCAATGCGCAAAAGGCAATAATGTGGCACACAATCACGGGTTCAGATCAGCGCGGCGTGAAATACCGATCCATCAGGTCTGGCTCATCAAAATGCCGCCGCCCGACAAACGCCGTTGCATGATGCCCCCATTGTCGCATGGCACCGGGTTTCTCAACCCCCATCGGCCAGAGTAAAATCCATTCCAGCCGTTCCGTGCCGGGCACAAATCCGTCCTCATCAAAAAGGCTGGCCGTGCCCTGCCCGTTTTGTAGCGGCAACTGGCTCAAGTCCTGTGCCGGACGAAGGGATGCATTTTGCCTGATCATATTACCAGCCATTGTGTCAGCCTGGGCATCGGTCAGTTTCAGAAGATAGTGGCTGGTTTCATCGATCCACAGAACAGGCTGCCTCAAGATCGATTGATCAACATATCCCGCGGGCATTTCCGCCGTTTCGCGAATGTCGTTATCCTCTGGCGCGGTGATTCGCTGCAAACCGTCACTTGGAAAAAACATGTGATAACAGCCGCAACCATGGATCGTATCGCCGATCAATGGCGTGCCATCATCATCAAGGGTAACCCGCCAGACCAGCGCATCAAAATGCCCGGCCAGAATATCAAACCGGCTGGTGGCCGGGCGTTCCGGGAACCAGATCTCATAAACGATTTGCGGCCGCCATTTTCCGGCAAAATATGTATGGCTCAGGCGATAATAGATATTTGGATGATCTGTATCGACGACGGCCAAAGCATCACGCGTGGGCAAGCTCGGCTGTCCAACCTTGTCACTCTCACTGTCCGTTCTCACCCGAAAAACCGGCGCATAGGCCCGCGCCAGTTTTTCAAGCTCGGCACCCGTTGGCTGCAGCAGGCCAAAGGCATCCCGTGCAATGTCGCTGAAACCGCCATCAGTTTGATCGGGCACTAAATAGTCGTACCACGTTCCCAACGACGCAATGTCATCCCCCCTTTGCTCAAAACTTGCAAAGTTCTCCTGCTTCCATCCTTCATATCCGAAATAGGCCGCGAAGGCGGTTATCGGATACAGACCCGCGATGCGCTGAAAATCAAGATAGTCATCAGGCACAAATACCGCCGCAGACAGCACCGGATACTGATCGGGCATCAGGGACGCGGCCATCGTGTTCGCACAAGCCTCAATCTGATCAAATGAGATACCTGATGCAACTGGAAGGTTGGCCATTTCACTTTGCCGTGCGTCGCGATCAAGGCCACGCATCTGTGCGATAAAGTCCCGCCAGCGATCCGGTTGATCGACCTGCGCGTCGCCGTCATCATCAAGCTGGCGCGCCAATAAAACAGAGTTCCGGTTGGCCCGAAGATATGCGAACCCGGCAACCGATGAAGCCGACGCGTTCCTCACACCGTTTTGGGCGACCAACGCATCAATATAGGCAAGTTGCGCATCACACGATAACGTCGCCAGATCGCCCACTGGGCGCGTGCCTTGTGCGCATGCCGCAAGAAGGGCTGGCAAAAAGACCACAAAAACAGCAAACCCACGCCGCATCACACGTCTCCATTCGGTTACCAACGTACCCTACGACCATCACGCTCTGACAACAATGATTAGGGTCAGGACCTATTAATTTGGTTCCAACTTTATTCTTAAGCTTAAATACGATAGGTCGTTTTGTCTGGTTTTCGTGTTACTTTAAAATGGTTCGACCGCAGCATCTCAGGCCGTAATAATGAAGTTTGAAGCCCTCGACATCCCGGACGTAAAACTGCTTTTTCCTAAAAAGTTTAGCGACGAACGCGGGTTCTTTTCGGAAACCTATAATCAAACGACCTATGCCGATGCCGGAATTGTCCAGTCTTTTGTTCAAGACAATCAGTCGTTTTCACGTGAACCCGGTGTTTTGCGCGGCCTGCATTATCAATGCACACCCTTTGCGCAGGACAAGCTGGTGCGCGTTGCTCATGGACGCATTTTTGACGTTGCCGTGGACATTCGCGCAGGGTCTAAGACTTTCGGGAAATGGGTAAGTGCTGAAATCAGTGCGACAGAATGGAACCAGATTTTGATCCCATGTGGGTTTGCCCACGGCTTCGTAACGCTCGAACCCGACACCGAGGTTCATTATAAGGTTTCCGCCCCCTACACCCCCGAGGCAGAACGATCCATCATGTGGAACGATCCAGACCTTGGCATCCCGTGGCCACACGAGGAAAGCGACGTAACCCTGTCGCAAAAAGATATGCAAGCCATGAGCTTTGCCGAGTATTGCCGCAACCCGGATTTTTGATCACGTGAGCTAGCTACATTTGGTCATAGGTCCGCAGTACGGTTTGAAGATACTCGCGATAGGAACTTGCACCAAACCCGGTGATAAGGTCTTCAAACTGGGAAATTGAAATCATCCCGGTTCTCAGGGCAATTTCCTCAGGACACGCGATTTTTAAGCTCTGCCGATTCTCCACAGTCCGCACAAAATCGGCAGCATCAAGCATCGCCCCATGGGTCCCGGTATCAAGCCAGGCATAGCCACGCCCCATTTTTTCCACACGAAGCGACCCACGCTGAAGATATGCCTTGTTCACATCGGTAATTTCAAGCTCACCACGGGCTGATGGCTTGATGGAGCGGGCAATATCAACAACATCTGCATCATAAAAATACAATCCGGTAACCGCATAATTGGACTTTGGATTGTCTGGCTTTTCTTCGATATCAAGTGCTATTCCCGCGCGATCAAATTCGACCACGCCATACCGCTCAGGATCTTGAACAAAATAGGCAAACACTGTCGCACCGCGCGATTGCCGCATCGCATTTCCAAGCAACTCGGTTAAGCCATGCCCAAAATAGATATTATCGCCAAGGATCAGACAACAGGGATCATCTCCAATGAAATCGGCCCCGACAATAAAGGCATCTGCCAAGCCCCGTGGTTCGGTTTGAACCGCATACGCCAAACGCACCCCCCACTGAGAACCATCGCCGAGTAACTCTCGGAAAAGCGGGACATCACGCGGGGTGCTAATGATCAGAATATCCTTGATCCCCGCCAACATGAGTGTCGTCAGCGGGTAATAGATCATCGGTTTATCATAAACCGGCTGAAGCTGCTTGGAGACAACCAACGTTGAAGGATGCAGGCGTGATCCGGTGCCACCTGCAAGGATAATGCCCTTACGCATGCGCGCCCCCTTCTGCGAGATTTTGCAAAACCTCCATCAAACTCTGATCAAAGTCGGGTAAACCAAACCCGAAATTGGTCATGAATTTTTCCGTCGACATCACAGAATAGGATGGTCGTCTTGCCACCGTCGGGAACTCGGCATTTGTGACCGCTTCGATCTGGCACGTTGCCCCCGGCCATTGCTCCCCAAAAATCTTGATCGCCTTTGCCTGTATTTCACGGGTAAACGCACACCATGTCATCTCAGCATCTGAAACCAGATGATAGGTGCCAAATTGATCAAAACCACGGCGGATAATGTCGGGCACGATGCGCAAAATGGCCGTCGCGAGATCAAGCGCACTTGTCGGACATCCTTGCTGATCGCTCACCACAGAAATATGTGTTTTATCGCCCAACAACCCCAACATGGTTTTGACAAAATTTTTGCCAAACGGGCTATAGATCCAGGACGTTCGCAAAATAAGATGCTGGTTGGTGATCGTCCGAACGGCTTCTTCGCCCGCCAGTTTCGTCGCACCATAGACACCCAGCGGTGCCACAGGATCTGTTTCGCGATAAGGTGTTTTACCCTCACCGTCGAAAACGTAATCTGTTGAAATATGAATAAATGGCACCGAATGCCGTGCCGCGTTTTCAGCCATCGTCCGGACGGCATCGCAATTTACACGCCGCGCCAATTCAGCTTCATTCTCGGCAAGATCCACCGCCGTATAGGCCGTCGCGTTAAGAATGATATCGGGACGATATAGATCGACGGCCTTGGTAATATTGCCTGACTGCGCAACGTCGCAATCATGGCGGTCAAGGAACTGCAACCTTAGTCCTGCAAAAGCCTTACACCGCAGCGCAAGGCTCCGCGCCAATTGCCCATTCTTGCCAAAGACCAGAACCTTGATCATTGGACCGTCCCCCGACCAAGCCGTTGTCCTGCATATTTGCCCTTAAGGATTGGTTCCCACCACGCGCGATGATCGACATACCACGTCACGGTTTGTGCAAGACCAGTTTCAAAACTGTATTTCGGGTTCCAGCCAAGTTCGTCGCGCATTTTTGACGGATCAATCGCATAGCGCCAATCATGCCCCGGACGGTCGTCAACGAAATCAACAACCTCATCAAATGACTTGCCCGCTGTTTCAGGGACAAGCGTGGTTACCGTATCAAACACTCTGCGAACCACATCCAGATTGGTAACCTCGTTACAGCCTCCAACGTTGTATTTCTCGCCAACCCGACCCTGTGTCAGGATGGTAAAAAGGGCCTCTGCATGATCCTCGACATGCAACCAGTCACGGGTATTGCCCCCATCACCGTAAACGGGCAATTTTTTACCCTGCAAAACATTCAGGATCATAAGTGGAATCAGTTTTTCAGGGAATTGATAGGGTCCGTAATTGTTCGAACAATTACTGATAATCACCGGCAGGCCATAGGTATGATGCCACGCCCGCACCAAATGATCCGCCCCGGCCTTCGTGGCTGAATAGGGTGAATTCGGTGCATAGGCTGTTTGCTCGGTAAACAGCCCTTCGTCACCCAAAGAGCCATAAACTTCATCGGTTGAAACATGATGAAATCGAAAGGCCTGTTTGCGCGCATCATCAAGACCATTGAAATAGTCCCGCGCAACTTCAAGCAACGTAAACGTTCCGACGACATTGGTCTGAATAAAATCCGCCGGACCATCTATCGAACGATCCACATGGCTTTCAGCCGCCAGATGCATCACCGCATCAGGCTGAAAGTCCGAAAACACCGTAGCAACCGCTTGCTTGTTACAAACATCGACTTTCGCGAAACTATAGTTGGGAAAAGCAGAAACAGCCTCAACTGTGCGCAAGTCGGCCGCATAGGTCAATTTGTCGAGGTTAAGAACCTCAAAGCCCTTTTTCCCGGCAAGAAGTCGACAAACAGCCGAGCCGATAAACCCTGCCCCTCCGGTCACCACAACCTTCATCGCAAACTCTTTCGATTTCAGTGTTCCGAGCGCAAGAAATCACGCCCGGCAGTCGACACCAAAGCAGGCGTCGAAAACAGCATCGTCGATTTGTGGTTTGCAACTTTGTCGTTGATATGTCGTCTTTGGGGCAAAATGCTCTAAAACAATTGTGGCCGCACAGAATGCCTCACAACATTCAGGCGACCACAATGAAAAGCGCGAACTGTCTTATTCCACCGTTACCGACTTTGCCAGATTTCGCGGCTGGTCAACATCTGTCCCCTTATGAACAGCCACATGATAGGCCAGCATCTGAACCGGGATGGTATAGAGGATCGGGGCGACGAAATCGGCGACCTTTGGCAGCTCAACCGTGGCCGATGCAATATCGCCCAGCTTGGCAAGGCCCGGCGCGTCCGAGATAAAGATCACCCGACCGCCGCGCGCGGCTGCTTCTTGCATGTTTGACGCGGTTTTTTCAAACAGCTCGTCAGACGGTGCAATCACAATGATTGGCACCGATTGGTCGATCAGCGCAATCGGCCCATGCTTCATCTCACCAGCGGCATAGCCTTCAGCGTGGATATAGGAAATTTCCTTAAGCTTAAGCGCACCTTCCATGGCAATCGGGTACCCAAGCCCCCGGCCCAGATACAAAACATCGCGCGCATCTGCGATATCAAGGGCCAGCTTCTTAAGGGCTTCGTCATGATGCAGGACTTCGGCGGCGTGTTTCGGCACTTCGATCAGTGCGTTCACAATGGCGGCTTCTTCTTCCTTGTCCAAGGTGCCGTTGTCACGGCCAATGGTCACCGCAAGGCAGGCCAGAACCGTCAGCTGTGTCGTAAACGCCTTGGTGGATGCCACACCGATTTCCGGCCCGGCATAGGTCTGAAGAACAACGTCGCTTTCGCGTGCAATGGTGCTTTCGGCCACATTGACGATGGAAACGATTTTCTGACCTTTTGATTTCGCATAGCGCAATGCCGCCAGCGTATCGAGTGTCTCACCCGATTGCGAAATAAACAGCGCAACACCGCCCTTGGCAAGCGGCGGGCAGCGATATCGGAACTCCGATGCAACATCAACATCCACACCCAATCCGGCATAACGCTCAATCCAGTGCTTTGCGACAAGCCCTGCGTAATAGGATGTGCCACAGGCAACAATCGTCAAACGCGTCGCATCGGCAAAGGAAAACGGCATATCGGGCAGTTTGATGGTCTGGGTCGCCGGATTGATAAACGCATGCAAGGTGTCGCCGATTACAGCAGGCTGCTCGAAGATTTCCTTTTGCATGAAGTGGTTATAGTTCCCCTTGCCCATCATCGCACCTGAAACGGCCGACAATTTGGTTTCGCGGGTCACTTCAACATCATTTTCATCACGGACCTGAATGTGCTCCCGGGTCATTTCGACCCAGTCGCCTTCTTCAAGGTAAATCAACTTGTTGGTCAGATGCGACAAGGCCATCGCATCCGAACCAAGATACATCTCCCCCTCGCCAAGACCAACCGCAAGCGGCGTTCCACGACGTGCCCCAAAAATCACGTCATGCTGACCGGCAATCATGATCACCAGCGCAAAGGCCCCCTCGATACGATGAAGGGTCGCGGCAACCGCATCGCGTGGTGTTTTGCCCTGATCAAGGAAATCAGACACCAGATGCACAACCACCTCGGTATCGGTTTCGGTGGCAAATGCGCGCCCCTTGCCCGAAAGCTCTGCCTTGAGGTCCTGATAGTTTTCAATGATGCCGTTATGAACAACGGCAACCTTGCCATCAGTGTGCGGGTGGGCATTGTTTTCGGTCGGCACACCATGGGTCGCCCAACGGGTATGACCAATACCAACATCGCCGGCAAGCGGGCTTTCGGCCAGACGATTGGTCAGGTTGATCAGTTTTCCCTCGGCACGTCGGCGTTCAATATCGCCATTGACCAGCGTTGCAATCCCGGCACTGTCATAGCCACGATATTCAAGGCGTTTGAGCCCTTCAAGAATACGTTCGCTCACACTGTCTTTGCCGATAATCCCGATAATGCCGCACATATGGATTTCTTTCCCGCTTCTAGCCGCTTGTCATTTTGGGCCATCCGGACGGTCGACCAGATGGTAAATCATTGTTCTGTATTCGTTTATTTCTTACCGGTCAGGGCGCGCATCTTATCGCGAAACGCCGCAGCCCAGCCCGGTTTTTCAGTACGTTCTGCCCGGGTCAGGACAAGTGCATCCGCATCAACTTTGCCTGTAATCGTACTGCCTGCACCAACAATGGCACCATCGCCAATTTCAACCGGCGCAACCAAGGCCGAGTTTGACCCGATAAACGCCCCCGCCCCGATATCGGTATGCTGCTTGCGATAGCCATCGTAATTACAGGTAATCGTCCCGGCCCCGATATTGGCCTTGGCGCCAACGCGGGCATCGCCGATATAGCTCAGGTGATTGACCTTGGCCCCGTCTTCGACAATGGCCTTTTTAATCTCGACAAAGTTGCCAACCTTGGCCCCGTCACCGATTTCAGCCCCCGGACGCAAACGGGCATAAGGACCGATATCGGCCCCTTTGCCAACGACACAGCTTTCAAGATGGCTAAATGCCTTGATCACGGTGTTATCGCCCACTGTAACACCCGGTCCAAACACAACATTGGGTTCAACAATGACGTCCCGTCCCAATTTTGTATCGGCACTCAGAAAAACCGAGGCCGGATCAATCAGGGTCGCCCCCTCATTCATCGCATTGGTGCGCAAACGGTCCTGAAGGATGGCCTCGGCGGCTGCCAGTTGCGGGCGTGAATTGACACCAAGGGTTTCAGCCTCATCCACTTCGACCGCGACACAGCTTTTGCCATTGTTCCGCGCCACTTCAACCGCATCGGTCAGGTAATATTCGCCCTTGGCATTGGCGTTATCAATCGCCTCCAAGGTCGCAATCATGTCTTCGGCGCGGAAACACATCACCCCGGAATTACAGAAATTGATCTGGCGCTGGGCGTCATTACATTCCTTGTCTTCGACGATGGCTGTCAGCATCCCGGTCTGCGCATCCGTCACCAGACGGCCATATCCGGCTGGATCTTCGGGGCGGAAACCAAGCACCGCAACGCTGTGATCCCCTTCTTCACGGGCGTCGACCAAGCGTTTCAGGGTTTCAGCGGTAAAAAGCGGACTGTCGGCATATAGAACCAGCACATTGCCCGTCAGGCCCAAAAGCCCGTCCTTGGCGGCCAAAACCGCATGTGCTGTACCAAGACGGTCTGTTTGCTCAAATGTCGGATGGGGTGCGACAGCCTCAACAAGTTTCGGCATGTCCGGTCCAACCACAACCATGGTTTTCACGGCATCAAGTTTGGCCGCCGCATCAATCACATGATTGACCATCGGCTTACCGGCCACCTTATGCATCACCTTGGGCAAGGCACTTTTCATGCGCGTGCCCATACCTGCGGCCAAAACAACTACACTTAACTCAAGTGACATTTATCAACACGCCTGCTGCCGTTTTCGTGCAGCATCCCCTGTTCTTGCACCGTGCAACTATACGCAACCACACGGTTCATCAAATTTGACGCAAGTCTTAGAACATATTCTTTTGCAGCAAAAGCCCATAAAGAATCACGTTTTGTTACCGCCTGTTAGCAGATGTTACGGTTTGTTAATGGCACGAACTCGGTTAAGTTCCCCTAAACTTACCCACCCCGATCAAACAATCCATTTCAGGAGCCCCACATCATGGCAAAATTCATCATGTTCGACCTCGACGGCACCCTGATTGACGGGGTCGATGATTTGCTTTTTGCCATGAATGAGTTGCTCGGCGTGCACGATCTGGCACCGCTTGCGCGCCACGACCTCGAAGCCATGCTCGGCGATGGCACATGGATGCTGACAAAACGCGCCTTTACCGCACGGGGCAAAACACCCGACGACGCAACGCTTGATAAACTGAATATTGATTTCAACGCCCGTTATCGTGCCACCAACTACGCCCAAACCCGTCTTTATGATAATGCCGAAGCAACCCTGCGCAACCTTGCCAAAGACGGCTGGACCATCGCACTGGCATCAAACAAACCAACCGCCCCTTGCGAACGCATTCTTGAAAATCTGGGGATTTCCGATTTGTTTGCCGTCATCGCCGGCGGCGATGCCACAACGGTCAAAAAGCCCGATGGCGGTCATTTGCGCTTTGTGCTGGATAAACTTGGCTATGACGCCGCAAACGGTGACATCGCCGTGATGGTCGGCGACCACGCCAACGACATCAATGCCGCACGCGATGCGAACACGCATGCCATCGCAGTCGCGTTTGAAGTTTCAGCTGATCGTGCCAACACACTGAATGCCGATGCGGTTGTCACCGATTATACAAACCTTGTCCGCGCAATTGACGACATCATCCAGCCCAAAGGCTAAGGCTGAACCACAAACACGCGCCAGCCTCAGCATCAACAACACACCACCTTATTTGATCGGCACCGCCCCGGTATTAACAATCTCAAACGCCCAGTTTTCAGCCGCGGTATCATCAAGGTTCAGGTGCTCGACAAGATAGGCAAGGCGTTCGGTATCATCGCCCTTGGCCGTACAGAAACGATCCTGCAGATAAAATGGTGGTGTCGCCTGATAGGACATTTTGGCACGCACAGATGCCGGTGTCCCGTCGATGTCAGACAGTTTGATGTCGTATTTCACATGGTCCCCGCCTGTCGCGGTTGATGTGCGATAATCCGGGTCATCGCCGATGGCCGTAAAACCGGCATCCTCGGCAAGCTCATCCCCGGCCCCAAGCGCATTGGAAATTTCAATCCGTTCCTTAAGCGGAAGGTAACCGGCTGGCGGCAACCGGTTGTCTTTGACCTCGGCACAGATCGACAGGAAGCTGGTCGTCAGTTGCCCTTTGGGGGCCACGTTGTGACCACAGCTATATTGGGTACTGCCATCAAGCGGCGGCGTGCTGACCAGTTCCTGATAAATCTGGACCTGATCTTGCGCACTTACCGTCTGATAATGGGGTTGATGGGCCCGCTTAAGCGGATCAATACGTGCGCTGCACTGATTGTCCCACCAAAGCTCCCCGTCAACTGGTGTTCCGCCCTGATCAACAATCACCCCGGCCCCATTGACCCGGCCCGATGCCCAGATCACCTTTTCATCCTGATCAAGCACTTCAAACGTCACAAACGCGCGGCGGAACCCAACGCCGGATGGGAACTTATGCCCGGTCAGGCTGGCAATGGCGACCTCACTGGTCAGCTTGCCATCCTTAATCGCAGCATCCTTAATGGCAATATTAACCGTATCACTGCGCGCCTGTTTGATCATCGCCCGTTCGGTATAGGCCAGCGGATCAACGCCTTTGTCGCCCAGCATCGGATCTGCGGTTGGAATCCCCATAACATCCGGGAATTGCTGGAACATCTCAACCAAGAACAGGTTCAATCCAACCAGCGTATGACGGGCAAACCCGTCACGGGCCTCAAGGTCAAGCAACTCCGGCCCAAAGGTATTGGCAGCAGCCGGGAAGTTGGAATATTCCTGAATAGAGGCGATTTTACTGCGGAATTTGGCTTTGTCATCGCCCGATGGCATATGACATTCCTGACAGCTCATCGCCATTTTTCCTGCACCACCGGGCAACCCACCATCAAGGGTGTAGCCGGTTCTAAACCCGCTAAACGCCCACTCGGCATAGGTTGTTTGCTCATAAACCGTGCCGACCTGCTTGCCATCCTTTAACACCGGCAAATGCACGGTATGGCAGGTGCCACACATTTCCGATGTCTTGATGGCATCCCCTTTGGCCGGGGTAATGCCAAGGGTATATTCCATCGGATGTTTTTGCGGTTTATCAAACGGCCCATAAAGCGTATCGGCATCCCCGACAAGGAAACTGCCGGTAAAGGTTTTGGCAAAGCCCGTTGCATCCGGGTTCAGTGTTTCCTGACGCTGCAATACACAGGCATTCTGCGGTGCGTCCTTGAACTTTTCGGTGGCATCCTTGCCCAACACCATCTGATGACACGCCATGCACGAAATGCCATCTCGCGCCAACGCCCCATAGGATGCGTGACCAGCCGCCGGATTATTGGCGGGATAGGGAATGGCATCGACCATTGATCTGGTAAAATCACCACAATCAACTGCTGTTTGCACACCCGCTGTTGCACTGGCCTGCTGCGCCATATTGTGGTCAATCTGGAATTGGCGCTGCCCCATAATCCCGTGACAGCCAAAGCAGGTGTTTTGCACCAGTTCGGGCTTGTCACTGTGGAAGGTTTGCAACTCGCTTGCCATTTGGGCAAAGAAGATCGGATCACGCCCGGCAAGCCCCATCGGCGATGATCGCCATGTGGCGTACGGCGCCATATTCAACAAACGATCACCATCGGGATCGGGCATGGTCATATCAAACTGCAAGCCTGTACTACCGGCATCATGGCACCCGACACATTGGTCACTGGTCATGAACTGACTGTGCGCTGATGGCCCATCCGCATCCATCCAGACAGTGTCATAAGTCTGCGACGGCATGTCGCTTGGCGGTGCCAGATCATACTCAAACGGGCTGCCGGTTTTGGCAAAGGCGGTTAAAATCGCCGCCATATCGGGATGTGCACTAGTGCGGGCTTTGCCCAGTGGATCTGGCACCTTTTCAAGTTTTGCCCGCAAACTATGGATATCAGACGGCGCATCATTGGATGACGTGATCTTTTTGACCGACGGCGCAACACCGCCATCCTGGCCCAGATACTGACCGGCAAAGAAATCCTGCGACAGGAAAACTTCGGGTTGCCCCGGATGGCCTTCAAGGTTGCGCACCTCGGCAAAGGTCATGTCCTTGGCCGACCCATGACAATTCACACAATATTGCCCAAAGCCCATATTGGGCGGACCATTGCTGGTTCCCGCTGGCCAATCGGCTTTCCACCCCGATCCCGGCCAGCCATACCAGCCCCAGAACCAACCATCATAGGATGCCTCCTGATCGCGCACCATGATCGCCGCACCGCTGGTTGGCCAAAGACGTGCGGGGTCTTCCCCTGCACAGGCTGCCGCTGGTTGCGGATACATTTCCTTGACCATGATAGCACCGTCGGGAATATCGGTTGGGCTACTGGGTCGGGCATCCTCGGCACCACGGTTTTCGGACAACCAAGTGACCATCTCTGGGGAATACCAGATGACGACGGGCGAATGGGTCCCGTGATAGGTGCCTGTCCATTGACCATTGATATCGGTCGTGTCGCGACTGGCGGTAAACGGCCCGGTATCGCGGACATATTTATCGCGTACCCATCCGGCATCCGTATCGCGATGACACCAGTTATCAAAGAATTTCGAAAGAGCATCTTCATACTGATCAAGCGGCAAGCCAGACGGATCGGCCACAGTCGCACTAAGCGATTTACATAACGCCGTATCGGTCGGGACAAGCGGTGCATCGCGCAAGGCCGAACACGATTGCGCCCAAACCGCACCAGAAAGGCAACAGCCAATCCCCGCCAGAATAAGCGCACGCAATGGTGCTGTCGCAGACCGCTTGAACATGGTTCTCTCCCCCGTGGCGTTTGCCCCCAAACGCATTTTAACCCTACAGGCAGTATGGTCTTTAAATCAAAACATTCAACCCTTGATTGCCATTTTCAAATTACATTCATCTTACCGGTTTCGTCTGCACATTCCCGTCAAACGCAAACCGGCCAGCAATTTCTTGCCAGCCGGTTCAGTGTTTGCCGGATGCTACCCCAATAGCATCCGACGGGAGTTTTGGTATTCGCGTTGATCAGTGGCTGTCTTTGGGAATTTCCTTGCCACGATGACCAACGAGGAAGTCAAAATCGGCCCCTTTATCGGCACCAATAACGCTTTTGTAGTACAGCGATGCATAGCCACTTGCCGGCACCGGAACGATGCTGTGCCAATCGGCCAGACGCTGTTTAAGTTCGGCATCACTGATATCAAGATGCAGACGGCGGTTGGGCACATCAAGTTCGATCATATCCCCGTTTTGAACCACCGCCAACGGACCACCAGCAGCAGCCTCGGGCGAAGTATGCAAAACAACCGTGCCATAGGCCGTGCCGCTCATGCGCGCATCGGAAATACGCACCATGTCGGTGATGCCTTTACGCAGCACCTTGGGCGGCAGCCCCATATTGCCGACTTCTGCCATGCCCGGATAGCCTTTCGGGCCGCAGTTTTTAAGGACCATGATGCAGGTTTCATCGATATCAAGATCCTCGTCATAGATCTTGGCTTTGTAATCATCGATGTCTTCAAACACCACGGCACGGCCGCGATGGGTCAAAAGTTCCGGCGTTGCGGCGGATGGTTTAAGCACCGCACCATTGGGTGCCAGGTTGCCTTTCACCACGGCAATACCGCCGCTTTCGGTCAGGGCCTTTTCGAACGGACGAATAACGTCTTCGTTCCAGTTGCGCACATCCTTGACCTGATCCCACATGGTTTCGCCCGACACGGTCAGTGCACCATTATGCAGCTTCCCGGCCTCGGCCAGTGCCTTGATCACCACGGGCAAACCACCGGAATAGAAGAATTCTTCCATCAGATATTTGCCAGACGGCTGCAAATTGACAATCGTTGGGATATCACGCCCCAAACGGTCCCAGTCATCAAGGCTCAGATCAATGCCAACACGTCCGGCAATCGCAAGTAAGTGGATCACCGCATTGGTCGATCCACCAATCGCGCCATTCACGCGAATGGCGTTTTCAAACGCTTCCTTGGTCAGAACGTCGGACGGCTTCAGGTCATCCTTGACCATATCAACAATACGGCGCCCGGTGATATGGGCCATCACGCGACGGCGGCTGTCGACGGCTGGAATGGCCGCATTACCCGAAAGCGCCATACCAAGGGCTTCGGCCATACTGGCCATGGTGGATGCTGTCCCCATCGTGTTGCACGAACCGGGCGAACGCGACATGGCAATTTCCGCTTCAAGGAAATCCTCGGTGCTGATTTTGCCTGCCTTGCGGTCTTCGGAAAGCTGCCAAAGCGATGTGCCCGAACCGATATCCTGTCCGCGCCATTTACCATTGAGCATCGGACCACCGGTGACCACAATCGCCGGGATATCAACGCTGGCCGCCCCCATCAAAAGCGCCGGGGTGGTTTTATCACACCCCACCATCAGGACCACGCCATCAAGTGGCGTCCCGCGAAGGGCTTCTTCGACGTCCATGGCCGCAAGATTACGGAACATCATGGCGGTTGGGCGCAACGTGCTTTCACCGGCCGAGAAAACCGGAAATTCAAGCGGCAAGCCGCCTGCTTCGTAAATGCCGTGCTTAACGCGCTCTGCCAAATCGCGCAGATGCGCATTGCACGGGGTCAGTTCCGACCATGTGTTACAGATGCCAATGACCGGTCGCCCGTCGAACAAATCTGACGGCAAACCCTGGTTTTTCATCCAGCTTCGGTGATAGATGGCATCCTTGCTGCTGCCACCGAACCAACCCTCTTGCGAACGCAATGTGCGTGGCCATGATGCCGGTTTAAACTTGGTCATGCCCGTTCTCCTTTTGGAATTATTATCGAGACGGGTCCTTTCACGCACAGACACGGACCTGTTGCGCGGGACTGTGAAAGACGCAAACATCCCTGCCAAACCGTATCGGGTTGACTGTGTGTGGGAATATTTGCGCCTTTTCTCGTCATCGTATTGTTACGCTTTGTTTTTGTTATAGACGTCAAAGATCACAGCTGCGAGCAGCACCAGACCCTTGATCACCTGTTGCCAGTCAATACCAACACCGACAATCGACATGCCGTTGTTCATGACCCCCATGATCAGCGCCCCAACCACGGCACCAATCACCTTGCCAACACCGCCCGACATCGATGCACCGCCGATAAAGACAGCTGCGATCACATCAAGCTCAAACGCAAGGCCTGCTTTTGGTGTTGCCGTGTTCAAACGCGCGGCAAAGACCAGACCGGCAAGGGCGGCCAGCATCCCCATATTGGCAAAGGTAAAGAAGGTCAGGCGTTTGGTATTAATGCCTGAAAGCTTGGCAGCCTTTTCATTCCCGCCCAGCGCATAGATGCGTCGGCCAAGTGTTGTGCTGTTGGTGACAAAGGTGAAGATCGCAATCAGCACCGCCATAATGATCAGGATGTTCGGCAACCCGCGATAGGTCGACAGAAGATAGGTCACAAACAGAATGGCCAAACCGGCCACCGCATGCTGGGTGACAAATACCGCCATCGGTTCATCAACGGCGGCAAATTTCGCCTGTTTTGCCCGTGACCGCATGCCCAGGATCGGCAGAAGTGCCGTCAGTGCAACGCCAAGTGTCATCGAAAAGAGGTTAAAGCGCCCTTCGATCAAACCGCCAAAGAAGTCCGGCAGGAAGCCCGACGACATTGCCTGAAATTCCGGCGGGAACGGACCAACCGATGCCCCGCCCAGAAGGGCAAGGGTCAACCCCTTAAACACCAGCATCCCGGCCAAAGTGACGATAAACGACGGAATGCGCCAATAGGCCACCCAATACCCTTGGGCTGCCCCAATGATTGCGCCGACCACAAGACATGCCGGAACGACAAAGACGGTCGGTAAATCCCAATGGACAATCATCACCGCAGCAAGGGCGCCGATAAAGCCAACGACCGAACCGACCGAAAGGTCAATATGCCCGCCGACAATGACCAGCAGCATGCCGACAGCCATGATGATGATATAGCTGTTCTGCAAGAACAGGTTCGTCAGGTTGACCGGTTTAAGCATGATGCCATCGGTCACAACCTGGAAGAAGGCAAGAATGGCGACCAGCGCAACAACCATGCCGTATTCACGGATATGGGTGCGCAGATAGTAACCAAGTGATTTGTTTTCAGTATCGCTCATTGTCTGTTCCTCACGCCTTCAGGATCATGCGCATGATTGCTTCCTGGCTCGCATCTTTTGCTGCAAGCTGCCCTTTGATCTCACCTTCGTTCATGACGTAGATGCGGTCGCACATGCCTAGAAGCTCCGGCATCTCCGACGAGATCATAATGACCCCCTTACCGTCGGCCGCCAGTTGGTTGATAATCGTATAGATTTCGTATTTCGCACCGACATCGATGCCACGGGTCGGTTCATCAAGAATGAGAACTTCCGGTCCCGCAAACAGCCATTTTGACAAAACAACTTTTTGCTGATTCCCCCCGGAAAGATTGACGACCTTCTGCGCGACATTCGGTGTCCGAATGTTGATTTTCTCCCGGTATTCTTCGGCAACGGAACGTTCCGCACCATCATTAAGAACACCGCGTTCAGACACACCACCCAGATTGGCAAGGGTGATGTTGGTCGTAATACTTTCATCAAGGATAAGGCCCATTTCCTTGCGGTCTTCGGTAACATAGGCAAGACCGGCGGCAATTGCCTTTTCAACGGTCGAAACATCGGCGGGTTTGCCGTTAATCAGCACTTCACCAGAAATTTCAGTACCATAGGATTTGCCAAAGATGCTCATGGCAAGTTCGGTTCGCCCTGCCCCCATTAACCCGGCAATCCCGACAACTTCACCCGCCGCAACGTCGATACTGACGTTATCAACGACCTTGCGTTCAGGGTGCAGCGGATGGGTGGCCGACCAATTGCGCACTTCCATCAGTTTATCTTTGCTGATGTTGGGTGTGCGTTCGGGATAACGGTGGGCCATATCGCGCCCGACCATGTCCTTGACGATGTCGTCTTCGGTAATCTGTCCGCCGCGCGCATCAAGGGTCGAAATCGCCTTACCGTCACGGATCACGGTGATGCGGTCGGCAACCCGGTTGATCTCGTTAAGTTTATGCGAAATCAGGATCGATGTGATGCCCTGTGCTTTGAATTCCAGCAACAGATCAAGCAACTTCTGACTGTCGTTTTCCTGCAAACTGGCGGTCGGCTCATCCAAAATCAGCAGTTTGACCTTTTTGGAAAGCGCCTTGGCAATCTCGACCAACTGCTGTTTGCCAACACCGATGTTGGTCACAAGTGTTGCCGGATTTTCCTTGAGCCCAACTTTCGAAAGCAGCTCGCCGGTGCGCGCAAATGTCGCAGGCCAGTTTACGATACCATTTTCGGAATTTTCATTGCCCAAAAAGATGTTTTCGGCAATCGACAGAAGCGGCACCAAGGCCAGCTCCTGATGAATAATGATAATGCCGCGTTCTTCGCTGCTGCGGATATCCTTGAATTCCTGCACGCCACCGTCATAGAGGATGTCACCTTCATAGGTGCCGTGCGGATAAACACCACTCAGCACCTTCATCAGGGTCGATTTACCGGCGCCATTTTCACCGCAAAGTGCGTGAATTTCGCCACGTTCAACCTTCAGGCTGACATCATCCAGCGCCTTTACCCCAGGGAAGGTCTTGGTGATGTTCTTCATTTCCAGGATGGTATCCATCCGGTCCTCCCACTGCCGTCGCTGTGCGACGACGCTTCTATACACGTGTCTTGTTGATTGTCCGGGATAATTTCTTGGCGGATCGTAACATGCCTGCAACTACATCACGCAAAGTGTGCATTTTGGCAAGACATCCGCATCCGGAAATGTTCAGACATTGGAACCCGGCGGACATGCCAAACGACATTTCCACCGGGTTCCATTGCTAAAGTGCTGGCTTACTTCACTTCGTCTTCGGTGTAGTAGCCCGAACCAAGAATAATTTCTTCCCAGTTGGATTTATCAACCATCACCGGCTCAAGCAGATACGAAGGAACGACCTTCACACCGTTGTCATAGGTTTTGGTGTCATTGATGGTCGGCTCGCGACCGGCAAGAACATCATCAACCATCGAAACGGTCACACGTGCAAGTTCACGGGTGTCTTTGAAAATCGTGGAATACTGTTCACCTGCAATGATCGACTTGATCGACTGCAATTCAGCGTCCTGACCGGTAACAACTGGCATTGCCATGTCGCCCGAACCGTAACCAACACCTTTAAGCGACGACAGGATACCAATCGAAAGCCCGTCATAAGGCGACAGAACGCCATCGACTTTGTCATCGGTGTAATAAGCCGACAGAAGGTTGTCCATGCGGGCCTGTGCAACTGCACCATCCCAACGCAGGGTACCAACTTTGTCCATGCCCATCTGGCCGGACTTAATGACAACCGTACCTTCATCGATCAGCGGCTGCAGGATCGACATTGCACCGTTATAGAAGAAGTATGCGTTGTTATCGTCTGGCGAGCCGCCAAACAGTTCAACATTGAAAGGTGGTTCACCGGCTTCAAGCAGACCGTCAACCAGTGAGGTTGCCTGCTGAACGCCAACTTTAAAGTTATCAAAGGTCGAATAGTAATCAACATTCGGGCTTTCGACGATCAAGCGGTCATAGGCAAAAACCTTGATGCCCGCTGCCTGCGCATTTTCAAGCGCGTTCGAAAGGGTCGTGCCATCAATCGCGGCAATCACCAGAACATCAACACCCTTAACGATCATATTTTCGATCTGGGAAAGCTGGTTTGGAATATCGTCTTCTGCATACTGAAGATCGGTTTTATACCCGGCATCTTCAAACTGCTTAACCATGGAATTGCCGTCAGAAATCCAACGTGCCGAAGATTTGGTCGGCATTGCGATCCCGACATAACCTTTCTCGTCGGCATGTGCATAACCGCCAGAAATCATCGGGCTCATCATTGCGGCCGCGCCAAAGGCGACCCCTGCCATTACGGCACTGAGACGTTTCATTGCTATCCTCCCTACAAGACACGGCATAACAGCCATTTCTTTTGCCCGACTTTTCTCAGGCGATGTGGCCTGCGTATGTCGTGTCTTTGTTTTCACTTAATAGTGTATCCGTTTTCCCAAAGGATACGCGCAGCATTATTCAGACCATCAACATAACAATCAAATAAGTAATTTCGAAACTTGCATATCAAAATCGATATACTAAAATCCCCACGAGGGAGAAACCATCATGACAGAAACACGCAACAGCCGTCCGTTAAGCTCGGCCAAATCCTTACTCTTTCGGTCCGGCAATCTGTTTCAGCGCGGATTGAAGCTGAGCCACCTGCGCATGATCGTTGCGATGGAGGAAACCGGTCAGATCAGTCTGGCGGCTGATATGCTTAAAACGTCGCAGCCTGCGGCGTCGCGTCTGCTGTCGGAAATGGAAACGATTCTTGAGGTGCGTTTATGTGTGCGAAGCCCGCGCGGGATCGAAATGACCAATGCCGGGCGTGCCCTTGCCCGACGCGCACGCAGCATGCTGATCGAAATCCGCGAAGCCGAACGCGAAATCGAGGACATCAAGCATGGCGGCGGCACGGTATTCATCGGGGCCGTGACCGCAGCCGCCGTTGATCTGGTCGTGCCCGCCATCCGAAGCATCCAATCGATCAACTCGCTTCTTGAGGCCCATGTTGCAGTTGGTCCGTCGCATCTTCTGATCAAGGATTTGCTGGCGGGCGATCATGATTTTGTCATTGGCCGCGTGCCCGAAGACATGAACCCGCGTCAATTTAACATCCGCGAAATCCGCAGTGAACGCATCCGCCTGATGGTGCGCACTGGTCATCCGTTGCTTGATGACAACAAACCGATAACCCTGGCCCGGCTTTCACGGTTTGAATGGATTTTACCCCCGCCCGGCAACCTGATGCGCCGCACGATTGAAGACGCGTTTATTTCGCGTCACCTGCCGCTGCCCCACTCCAGTCTGAATTCCGCATCCCTTCTGGTGACATTGGCAACCTTGGCCGATACCGATTCCATTGCGCCAATGGCCGAGGAAGTCACAAGCCTTTTGGCCAGTGGCGGGCTGATCACCGAACTGCCGTTTGACGGTGGCATCGAAATCAAACCCTATAGCCTGATCACCGCGCGCGGCCACAGGCTGTCGCCGTCTGCCCAGTTGGTGTCTGACCATATTCTGGCCCGGATTGAAAAACCATCGGTTCAGGTCGGCGAATAACCCTGCTTTGACTTTGACTTTGGCTTTGACTTTGGCTTTGGCGTTGACAGGACCGTGCAAGGCGCTACAAAGTGCCTGTCGTCCCACCCAGCTTCTTGCACGCTAAAAATCAGCAACACCTGCCATGACCTTGCCGCAAAGTGCCGCCATATCGGGGCGCTTCGCGCAGGAAACACCAATGCAAACGCCTATAACATCCAACCTTGTTGTCATTACCGGCGGGCCCGGTTCTGGCAAAACCACACTGATCAATCACCTTCACCACCGCGGCTATGACACCAGCCCGGAGGCCGCACGCGCCATCATCGAAGACCAGATCGAGCGCGGCGGCAACGCTGTGCCGTGGGACGATAACGACGCCTATGCCGGGTTGATGGCGCGGCGATCCATCCGCGACTGGCAGACCGGGCTTGATCATCATCCGCGCACGGTATTTTGTGATCGCGGCCTGCCCGATACCTTGGCGCATCGCCGGTTATCCAACCTGCCCGACGACACAGGATTGCTGGGCGCGATCAAAACATATCGCTATCGCCGCACAGTTTTCATCCTGCCCCCTTGGGCGGAAATCTACAAAACCGATCATGCCCGAACACAAAACTTCGCCGAAGCCGTCAGAACATATGTCGTGCTGTGTCGGACCTATCACGCGTGCGGCTACGACCTGATCGAAGTGCGCAAAGGCCCGGTTGAACAGCGGGCCAGTCAGATTTTGTCGCGCCTAAAGCTCTAGCCTGCCCCCCAAAAACGTAACAATTACACAGATAAGCGCCCCATTTCATGATCCCCCTCGCCCGCACACTCCAAAGATCCAGCGCCGCCATGCTTGGTCTTCTGTCGCTGATCGTAACAAGCCTTCCGGCACAGGCCGCCTGCTATGGCTGGCCGCTGCGTGAATATCGCGGGGAATATGCCTATGACGGGGATACCATCTATGTCGCCATCCCCGGCCTGCCCGGTGAAATCGCCAATATGTCGGTGCGGGTCCGTGGGGTGGATACGCCCGAAATTCGGGGCAAATGCGAAAGTGAAAAGCACCTTGCCAAGCAAGCCCGCGATTATGCGCGAAACCGCCTGAAATCGGCCAAATCGGTTGAGTTTTGCGAACCGGAATGGGGGCGATATGGTGGGCGCGTAGTGGCATCGGTGCGGATTGACGGCAGTCCGCTTGATGTGGAACTGATCAGCAATGGACTGGCGCGCGCCTATGACGGCAAGACCAAACGCCAGCCTTGGTGTCAGGGGTAAACTGCCTTCACTTTGATGTGTTTCGGCGGCGTCGGGACTGGACAATTTCAATATTCCCGCCATCTTTGGGGCAATGATTTTGAATGCCCACAGATGGCAAGAGGATACGCATGAGCAAATACACCAAAGACCCCGACACAATTTCCAATCTTTCATCAGACCAGTATTACGTCACTCAGGAAAACGGCACAGAACCGCCATTTCGCAACGATTTCTGGGACCATAAGGAAGATGGCTTGTATGTCGATATCGTATCGGGTGAGCCGCTTTTTACATCCAAAGACAAATTTGATTCCGGATGTGGCTGGCCGAGTTTTGTCAAACCAATCGACAGCGAACATGTGATTGCGCGTGAAGACAACACCCTTGGTATGCGCCGCATTGAAGTGCGATCCAAGCATGCAGACAGCCATTTGGGCCATGTTTTTCCCGATGGGCCGCAGGATCGCGGGGGTTTGCGCTATTGCATCAATTCGGCCTCCTTACGCTTTGTCGCGATTGAGGATCTTGAGGCCGAAGGGTACGGTGATTACGCAAAATTTTTTGAATAATGTTCTTTATTATTCAAATTAAATGAATAATCAAACCCGACTCAAAAGACCGGCGCATGAAGTTTCATGGCCGGTCTTTTTTGTCGGTTTTTATTTGTATGAGGATTGAAAATCACATCCTAGAAATCAGATCCCTCAAAAATCACATCCCTCAAAAATCGCCTCTTAAAAATCACCGGGTGCACATTGCAAACAGGTCAAACCCATCTCGCGCCATTTATCGACCACCCGGCTGCGATCATCGACCACCAGCCACGGATCAAATCCATCAGCCCGAATTTGTGCCAGAAGGTCTTCTTTGACTTCTTCATCCGTGCGGTGATCGGCATCTTCCGGGCGTAGGTACATGCCATCAAATGGAATGTTATGGGCGCGCAGCCATGCTTCGGAGCGATGTTGCCAACCGGCGGGGCGGCCTGAGCAAATGACGATGGCGTGGCCCGAGGCATGCAGGATGCGCAATAACCGTTCGATATTTTCAATCGGCTTGGCCAAATCCATCGCGTCAAAAAACGCATCCCAGTGTTTTTCCACACCATGAACCAGATGCCCCAGGGTATCGGCATCGAAATGCGCCAGTGTTCCATCCATATCAAACACCACCGCTTCGCGTGCGGTGCGGTCGGGGCCTTGCGCATTTGTCGGCGGTTGGTTCACGCGGAAATCTCCTTGATCAGTGTTTCGGTCAAATTTTCATAGTCCCAGCCGGTCGTGGTCGGGCGGAACAGCATCGGGGTTGCATTGGCAATGCGCGGCCCGTCGGCCTCAAACCCGGTCATATACAAAATGCAGCGCGCCACCCCGGAATGGGCGACGATGACGCATAAATGATCGGTGACCTCGGCCAATGCCTGTTGCATGGCAAAGGACACGCGCTGGCACATGGCATCAAACCCCTCGCCATTTGGCGGGGTGTCAAAGCGCGAGGTGACCTCGGAAATCGGGCGGCCTTCAAGATCGCCCCAATGGCGTTCGCGCAAACCATCAAGCACCCGGGGCTGATAGCCCGGCAAGGCCAACTGGGCTGTTTTGCGCGCCCGGTCCTGTGGACTGACAAAGACGGTCTGCCATTTGCCCTGCGCCATTAGCGGGGCAATCGCGGTTGCCTGTTGCCGCCCGGCTTGATTAAGCGGGGGCTCGGACGACCCGGCAATGATGCCCGCCCGGTTGGCATCGGTTTCCCCGTGGCGCATGAAAACAAACGGCACCTTGGGAAAGTCGAACTTCTCAGCGGCATAGATCATGACCCGGCATCACCCTTTTTTGAAAAAGTACATGCATTACAAATAGAACCGATCTGCAAGCTGTAGCCGCCCGTCAAACCCGTCGACAAGACCAAAGTCCTCTGGTCGACTGTTAAAAAGCGGTACGACCTGCATCGCGTGACAGTCATTGGCGACGTTGACAACGTGCTGAGCCAGCGGATGAACGTTCCAGCGGCGGAAATGGGCATGGCCCTTTTCGACCATTTTGCGCGCGTTTAGCGGCATGAAGCCGGTAAAGATCACATGTGCACTTGATCCCATCCGCCCGGAATCGCGCCAGCCGTCAATCAATTCGCGGGCCTTGCCATATGTCGCACAGGGCGCATGACAGAGCAGCAACCGGGCATCGGGATTAAAATGCTTGGCCTTGTCCTTTACCGCGCGCAAACGCCGGATCGCATCGCCGTCGACATAATCGCTGCCACGGGCATCGAGAACCTGTTTGACCTGCCCATAGCAGCGTTCATCCATCGACCAGTCGGTCAAACCATTGCGTTCAAACAACAAAGCCATTTCAGCCGCCCGCCCACTGGGGGGCACGGGAAACAGGATTTGCCCGTCAAGCTTGGTCATGGTGGTCAAAAGGCTGTCGATCCGCACATTCTGGGTAAGCCCCTCCATGCCATAGGAGGCATCCAGCAGAACCGTCGCGGCATCGGGCGGCGCGTCATACAGAAAATAATCAGATTCCTGACAAAAATCACCGGAGTACAAAACCCCACCGCCAATTTCAAAATGCAGCCACACCCCGCCAAACGAATGGCCGGTGCGCCCGGTCGTCACCGTCACACCATCGACCTGTATTTCCCCAACCGGCGGCAAGGGGATGACATTGGCCCCCTTTGGCAAGGAACGCGCAGTGACGTCGGTGCAGTAAATCGGCAAACCAGCGGCAATGATTTCATCGGCCGCACCGATATGGTCGATATGATCGTGGGTAATGAAAACGGCGTTAACTTTGTTGAGCCACGCCGGGTCAAACCCCTGATCGCTTTCCGGGCCAACACCGCAATCGAGCAGCCAGCGCCGGTTAAAGAATTCAAGCCGCAAGCAGGCCGGGCCTTTTTCGCCCAAGCCTGAAAGAATACGCATCCGGGCTGACATCAGGCGGCCTCACCTTGCATGCGGTCAAACACCCAGCCATCGGATACTTTTAATCCGACGTTTTCGCCAATGCGCGCACGTCGGTTGGCATAGACCGGTAAAACATGATCACGATCCTGCCCGATCCGCACCGACAGCCTGAACCGCCCCCCCAGATAAACGCAATCTTCGACCGATCCACGTAAAGCCCCCGCATCATCAACCCAGACATCTTCGGGGCGCAGGCAGAGCCCGGCTTGTGCAATCGCACGATTGCGCACCAAATTCGGGCAAACGCGTGCGGCAATGTCTGTATCGCCAAGGCGCACCGAACAGGTCCGGTCATCGTTGATCGAAACATTGCCAATCGGCAAAACCGCCCCGGCCCCGACAAAGCCCGCCACCATCAAATCAGCCGGTTCGCGGTACAGGGTTTCAGGGGCTGCGACCTGACGAATATGGCCCTTATCCATCACGGCAATCCTATCGGCCATGGCCATGGCTTCGGCCTGATCGTGGGTGACGTAAATCATTGTCGCCCCGGTGCGGCGATGGAAATCAAGGAATGCCTGCTGCATGGTTTCGCGCAAATGCACATCCAGGTTTGCCAGCGGTTCATCAAGCAACACCGCACGCGGTTCCATCACCAGACAGCGCGCCAAAGCCACCCGTTGGCGTTGGCCGCCGGAAAGTTCGGTCGGGCTGCGGTCGGCATAGGGGCCAAGGGCGACGGTATCGAGGGCTGCCTTAATTTTATGGTCCCGTTCGGCGCGGCCAAGACCGCGTACTTCCAATGGATAGCCAACATTGCGCGCCACCGACATATGCGGCCACAGGGCATAGGATTGAAACACGATGCCAAGATTGCGTGATTCCGGATTAACCATCACCGCGTTTTGCGGATCGGCTACAACATCACCGCCCAGCGAAATCACCCCGCTATCGGGTTCTTCGAACCCGGCCAACAGGCGCAGAAGTGTGGTTTTTCCACATCCCGATGGGCCCAAAAGGGCGACAAATTCACCATCGGCGATATCAAGTGACACCTGATTGACCGCGCGATAATCGCCAAAGGATTTGGTAATACGCGAAAGATTTATGTCTGCCATGGCACAACTCCCTTGGGCAAACGACGCGAAGCCAGCTGAAAACAGCTCATCAACGCAATCACCACCAGCACGACCATGACCGCCACGGCCGAGGCCAGAACGGTGTCGCCACTGTCATCAAGATTGAAAATCAAAACACCCAGCGTTTCATTGCCCGACGCCCACAACAGGGCCGATACGGTCAATTCGTTGAATGCGGTTAGAAACACCAGCAATGCCCCGGCAGCAGCCGATGGGGCGGCAAGCGGCAACAGAATGTCGCGCAAGCGCCGACCAAGTCCGGCACCGCACGCCTGAGCGGCTTCTTCCAGGGCGGGGTCAAGCTGGCTAAAGCTGTTCATCACGGGACGCAACGCAATCACAAGGAACCGTGCGAGATAGGCAATGAAAATGATGCCCAGCGTGCCATAGAGGCTGACATCAAGCAGCGGAATGCGGATGAACAGCAAGATACAGGCAATCGCCAACACCACACCGGGCAAGGCATAGGGGACTTCGACCAGAAGATTGATCAGCTTGGTCAAACGCGACGGACGGCGCACCATCACATAGGCCAGTGGCAAACACACCAGAACCAGTGTCACAGCCGCCCCTACCGACAGCATGAAACTGTTTTGAAAGGCGCGCGCGGTTGAGGGCTGAACAAACAGAACTTCGCGGAAGGCTTCGAAACTGTAGTTGTCGAAATTCAGGTTCACCCCAAAGGCCGGGACCAGCGAGGTCGCAATCAGAGCCAGCAACGGTACGACCAGAATGGCGACAAGCACGGTCCAAAGAATGCCTTCGATCATCGGACGGCGTGCGCCCAGACGAATATCAAGCGGCCGCCCGACCATCCCCATCAAACGGTAATCGCGTTTGGACAACAGCCGGTGATGAAGGGCCACCCCACAAATCGCAATCGCGCCGATCAAAATCGCCAGCACGGAGACCTCGCCCAGCACCGATGGGCCAAAACCGGCCAGTTTTTGATAAATCAGGGTAGGTAAGGTCGCATAATTTGCCGGAATGCCCAGCATCGCGGTAATACCGAAATTGCCCAAGGCGGTGACAAAGGCCATGGCGGTGCCCGCAATCAAACCGGGACTGGTCAGGGGCAGAATGATTTGCCACCACAACCGTCCACCACGTGCGCCGGCCAAACGGGCGGCTTCGATCTGTTCGCTGGGGAGCATGCGCAAATTGGCCCGCAGGGTCAAAAACACAATTGATGAATGCTGTATACCCAAAAGCAGTGCGATGCCTTCGGCGGAATAAAGCGGCTGGGGTGATCCCATGGCCGGTGCGAGCCCAAGGGCATTTAAAAGCGCACTGCTCGGCCCGGTCAGTTGCACCCAGCTGAGTGCGGTGATCTGTGGCGGGATCATCATCGGGATCATGAAACAAAACACCAATGCCGCCTTGGCGCGCACATCGGTGAGTGCGACCAGAAAGGCAAAGGAACCGCCGATTAAAAGCGAAATGATCGTGCCAAGACCGGCGGTATAGAGGCTATTGCCCGTGGCCTGCCACGTTGATCCGTTGCCCAGAACATCTTGGAAATAGTCAAAGGACGGCACGCCGCCGACCATAACGCCCTCAAACCCAAGGCGCACAATCGGCAGGATGGATACGACAAAGACCGGCACCAACAACCAATACAGCAACCGGTCCGAAGACCGGTTGCTGTTTGAACGGGCAGTCATGCCGGGCCAAAAGCCGCGAAGGCGACTTACAGCCTGCATTACTCAGCCCCAAAGATGTCTGCGAATTTCTTTTTGTTGGCGTCGGCCTGCTCAAGTGCAATCGCCGGGTTGAAATCCATCAGTTTGATGTCTTTGCGCGCCGGGAAGCCTTCTGGCAGGTCCATGTCGTTACGGGCCGGGATATAGCCCATATCAAGCACCAGCTTCTGACCGGCATCCGAGAGGACAAAATCAACGAATTTATGGGCCGCATCAACGTTCTTGGCATCTTTCATGATCGCGACCGGTTCGGTCACATAGGTGACACCTTCGGTTGGGAAGACGAAATCAACCGGCGATCCTTTGGCTTTGCCGCGAATGGCAAGGAAGTCGACAACCACACCATAGGGTTTTTCACCCGATGCAACGGCCTTAAACGTGCCGCCATTCCCGCCTTGCGCGCGGGCATCATTGGCAGCAAGTGCCTGATAGTAATCCCAGCCAAGATCCTTGTTTTCGGTCAGGGTGGAGAGATGAATAAGGGCGGCACCGGAATAAAGCGGGCTTGGCATGACGATCTGGTTTTTCAGCGCCGCATCAGACAGATCAGCCCATGATTTCGGGGCTTTGACTGCGGTATTGTAAACAATGCCCGTCGTGATCAGCTTGGTCGAATAATAGTAGCCTTCGCCGTCATAAAGCGCATCTTCGTAGGCGCTGGCTTCGGGAGATTTATAGGCCTGAAGCTGACCTTCCTGCTTAAGGCCTTCAAGCGTTACGGTATCGGCAATCAGAAGGACATCCGGGCGCGGGTCGCCTGCGGCGATTTCGGCGCGCAGTTTGGCCATCAATTTGGTGGTGCCATCGCGGACCCACTCAACTTCAACATCCGGGTTGGCCGCCATAAAGGCATCAACCGTGGTCTGGGCATCCTGGGTCGGCTGGCTGGTGTAAACAACCAGTTTTTCGGCCGCCTGGCCAACAACCGGCAACATCATTGTGGCAGTCGCCACCGCAGCAAGAAGAACGTTACGCATGTTTGACATCCCTTGATCGAAAAGAAGGTTTCGTTCGAAAACTGTTCGATCCGGAAGCTATCGGGATTTCCGTAACAGTTGTGTGACAACACCAAGAATTAAATGTTTCAACAGGTGTAACGGGCTTTCCAGCTACAATCAGGCCTGTCTATACTCAGGCCACAAACGAAACCACACCTTTCGAACGAAAGAATATGATGTGACTGAAATCCCTGATGCCGTACCGCTTGACCGTCGCCGCGACCGCATTGTTGCCCTTGTAAAATCGTGTGGCTTTATGGCGGTTGAGGAACTTGCACGGCGGTTTAATGTGTCGGTTCAGACCATCCGGGCGGACTTGCGCGATTTGCAGGAACAGGGGCGTGTGTTTCGCCGTCACGGGTTGGCGGGCCCTGCCCCTGATCCGGATAACTCGGCCTATGAAAAACGTGAAGTCTGGAACAGGACCGGCAAGCAGGCGATTGCAGCGAAAATCGCCGAACTGATCCCGGAGGGCTGCACGATTGCGATTGGCACCGGCACCACCGCCGAACTGGCCGCCCAGTATTTATCATCACACCGCAATTTGACCGTGCTGACGAATAACCTGCATGTGGTGATGACATTGCAAAACGCGCCAAACGTGACCTTGCGGCTGGCGGGTGGGACGGTGCGCACCCGTGATCTTGATATCATCGGGGCCGATAGTGCCGATTTCTTTGCCAGTATGCGGGCGGATTTCGGGATTGTCAGTGTCGGGGGCATGTCCGACGACGGTGATCTTCTGGATTTCAACATGGACGAAGTGCGCGCCAGACGGGCACTAGTATCGTGCTGCGATCATGCGATCCTGATGGTCGATGAAAAGAAAATGGGCCGCAAGGCGCTGTGCCGCGATGGGCACGCCAGCGATTTTCAAACCGTGTTGCTGAATACCGCGCCGGGGGATGCCCTGCAACGTGCCTTGGTCAAGGCGCGGTGTCAGATTGTGGTTGTTGCCTAAGTCTTACGAAGGCGTCACGCAGCCAGCGTTGCATCCTCAGTCACCACCAGATTACCATCGACATGCAAGGTATGGTTCGGAGCGACGGCGGCCCAACTGTCGGCGTCTGTATCAAGTGGTTCGGACACAATGATCACATGGCCGTTGCGTTTGCGCCAATAGAGTGAGGGCGGTTTATCATCGCTGGCATGACGGATCGCACAGATGCTTTTGCCGTTTGACAGGCAGGCGGTAAAGCGAAACGGGGCGGCGGCCCCACGGGTTTGCATTTCATTTTCGACCACCTCAATCGTGCGGCGGATGGCGCGGTGCGGGTCTTCGACCAAGCCGAGTGTGAGCATCAGGCAGAAAATCAACTCGCTGTCGGTGGAGCCTTGGCGGGCGGCGTAATGTTCATCGTCAATCATGGCTTCGAGTGATCGGCGGACCAGCGGATAGTCGCCAATCTGACCATTGTGCATGAACAGGTATTTGTCATGGGCGAATGGATGGCAGTTGGATCGGCTGGTGTGTGTGCCGGTCGAGGCGCGCACATGGGCAAAGAACAGGCCCGACTGAATGTGATGGGCCAGGGATCGTAAATTTGGGTCATTCCAGGCTGGCAGGATTTCGCGGTACAGCCCCGGTGTGGTGCGTTCATCATACCAGCCAATGCCAAAGCCATCACCGTTGGTTGGGGTCTTTGCCTGTTCGGCATGCAGGCTTTGATCGACCAGTGAGTGGCGCGGTTCAAACACCAGTTTTTCAAGATAAACCGGATCCCCAATATAACTCAGCCAGCGACACATACCCGATCCCCCAAAAACTGCACTTCAGACGGCGCACATCTAAGCCAGATATTACAGCACGGTCAATGTGATATTGTTTTGAACCGTCGTGATTTAAAGACATGGCGTTTGTCAGGCCCCTGTTCGCAGAAAGAACAATAAACCACTTGCCAACCCCGATGTTTGACCGTATTTTCCGCGCCACAAAATGAATCGTGCTGGCGTAGCTCAGCTGGTAGAGCAACGCATTCGTAATGCGTAGGCCGTAGGTTCGAATCCTATCGCCAGCACCATTTTGCACCTCACAAAACCCCGTTGGGCTTTATCGCCCTTCGGGGTTTTGTGTGTCTTAGTTCATATCTCAAGTAGCTAAACTTTTCACACAACCCCACCGAGAAACGTCAATTTGCACGGAACCGTTTAAATCCTTGCAGATCATGGAAGACAGTCTGGGCGACCGTACTGACCCGATCATGTCGCCTTCTGCAAGGGCAACACTCAAGGGCCACACTCAAGGGCCACACTGGGGATGCGTGCATGACAGACAGTCAAAAGCCCACGGCTCAACCAACCGACAAAACCACCGACCAAGGCACCGACAAAGCTACGCCCTATGCGAGCTTACCGCCCGAACATCAGGATGCGCTTGATGTGATGGCGGCATTGTGCCGTGAATACGGGCTTGAGGAGCTGGCACCGGGGCTTTTGCACAGCAGTTCGCTTTTTCCCAGCCCGGCCACCAGCCCGGCCAGTAGCGGCAGCACACCGCAGGACAGCGGTACACAGGTTCACCAGCCCATACATGGATTTGACGCGGAACCGCAGGAAACCGCCTTTTCGATCATTCAGAAATTCCTGTTTGATCGCGATCCAAATGCGCCTGATGCCAACCCAAATCAGGCCGGACTTGACGGGCACATCCCCGACCCGGCCAGCGTTCTGGCCAAATCCATGCAGTCATCCCCCCAAAACCGTGCAGATCAGCAAAAGGGACCTGATATGACCCAGTCTTCCGAGGCCTCAAGCACCCCTTCCTATGACAGTGCGAGCGCACAGTGGCGCCTGATCACCAGCCGCCCGGATGGCAGTGAAACCGATCTTGCCGGGGCGGTGATCAGCGATGACATGTTCCGCACCGCCATGCCGCAGCTTCAAGGCAAGGACAGTCAGGATGCCGATGTTCCCGACTGGACAATTGATCTTGCGCAATGCCTGCCGTTGGCGGCCGGGCGCACCAGCGCGCAAACCGCCATCAGTGCCAAACTGGTTGCACTCGACACCCCCAGCCTTCTTGGGGGCTGGTGCCTGAGTGTTGGGGCGAATGCCGGTACAAGTGCAGGTGTTCAATCCGAACTGGCGATTACCGTGCCCAAGGCATCGCCGTCGCATTTGCGTGCCTTGTTGTTTGATACGACAGTGACCGATCAGGCGCAGGAGCCCTATTCGGAAATGGCGACCTATGGCGGGGGGGCTTATGCGCTTCATCTTGAGCAAACGATTGGCGATGTTCCCAGCGGCACGATGCCGAACCTTGCCCTGATCCGCCTGATTTTTGCCGATCGTCCTGCGGTTCCGGCACAGTTGGAATATGTCGGCACCTTGCCCAGCCCGACCTTGCGCGGGACCATTCCGATATCGCCGACCCATGCTATTCCGTTCTGGATGCAAATCACCCCACCCAGCGAAGGTGACAAGGGGGCGGGCCTCGTGATCCTTGTGCAGTATGATCAGGAAGTCAGCTTTAATGTCACCGCCCAGTTGCTGACATCAAGCAAATCATGCACGCCAACGGCGATTTTAAATTGCAGCGGGCAAAGCGATAACAGTGCGTGCCGTGCGGCCAGCATGATCGCCAATGCCAATGGGCGTCTTGAAACCACGCTCACCGGGCTTGCCACCGCCCCGACCCAAGACGAATTGGCGGGATATGGCTTTTGCCTGGACGGCGATGGCACGTCAGACACGTCCAAGGCGGCCCCGGTTGTGACCCCGACTGTCGCATCCAATGCCAAGCCCGTCCCGTCAGCCGCCAAAAGCCCGTCTTCTGGCGACGCTCAAAGCCCCGCATCGCCAACCCAAGACACCCCGGACAATGGCGATAGCAAGAGCAATGACGATGGCAAAGACCAACCGTCTGGTCCGAAATCGGGCGGGGGTGGTGCCAAAAACACGCAAGGCGGAACGGGGAAATCGGCCAACTCAGGCACGACCAGCAAGGGAGGTTCCTGATGTCGGGTCCGGGACAGTCAGGCATTGATACCGCCAGCAGCCGCAAGGATGCGGTCAGAAAGGCGTTCAATCAGGAATATATGGCCACCCAGCAGGCGATGTCGCAGGCTGCTGAACGCGCACGCACGCAGGTTCTGGATCAGCGCTACACCATCAGTTCACATGCGCAGGATGTGAAGGCCGGTGCCACCGCGCCGCAGCCGCCATTGGGGACGCAACAGGGCACACAACATGGCACGCAGGCAGCCCCGGCAGGCAACCAGCAGGCAAAGCCACAGCCACAAGGCGCGCCCTACATGGGCAGCAGCCCGGCTGGTGGCGGCGCCCACCAGGTGATGTTCGATATTGCCAACGAAATCCGCAATATCATCAACAAAGAAGTCGACCAGCGCATGCAGATCCTTGCCGCACGGGTTGAAGCCGCGATTTTGCAATCCCTGCCGACAGAAACACCAGACGACACGGATGCAGATCAGGCCAAGGGCACGCCAAAAGGGGCAAAACGCACCGCTGCCAATAAGGCAGACACATCAAAGAAAACCGATCCTCAAGATAGTACGCTGTCCTCAGCGTCAGACAATCCGCCCTAACAGAACGGATCGGCCCAAGGGCCAAGACCGTGGTTATTGGTGATCGTGCAGCTCACTGAGATACGGAAAACCGCTGTCTCCCGAGACCATCACTTCAGGATTTTGGCCGCGACACCAGACCAGATCCAAGATTGCGTCCCACGAATCCCAGCATTGATCCACCCCCGTCCCACGCGGGCCGGGGACACTTTGACGAGCACAGATTTACAACCATTGATTGCAGTAAATACTTTTATTCACAATCACTCGAATAGTACGTCATACTAGTTACTGCAAAACTTAATCAGCCTAAGGTTGCAATCTGTCAACTGGAGGGATCCATAGTGCAGAACGAAAAGAATACTCAACAGGACGAGGTGAACTTCACAGAGGCAGAATTGCGGTTTGCCCGCAGCCTTGAAGATACCTTAAATCAGGCTCTGGGCGACGGCGACAATGTCACGTCAATCTGGTCACGGTTAAAACCCGAACAACGTGTGCGGGTTGCCGAGGGATATCTCTCAAAACTCACCCCGGCAGACCCTCCGCAGGATGGCAGCGCCATCGACGACGCGCCACAAAGCGAGGCAACACCAAACTTCAGCGCATCCGCCGCACAGACACAAACTGCGTCATCGGCCGCGTCACAAACTGCGTCACCGCCGATCAATGGCGCGCAGAGCCGACAAGGCCCGCCGCCCGGCTATCCAGCAGATTTTAATCCGCTTGCCGGTTTCCCGGGGCTGGAGCCATCGCGCTCCGGGCCAAGTCCGGAAGACATCATCGCAAGCGCCCTTCCGGGCTATCAGGGCGGATCACAGATAAGCCCGCTTGACGCCCTTCGGGGGTTGTTGCCCGGCGGCTTTGACCTGTCTCTTATACACATCTCCGAGCCCACGAGACTAAGGCGAAT